>Ga0255347_1001635_pt1 | contig 34676 bp, 29 predicted proteins | sample wastewater_treat_2_FD_192479 | JGI IMG/M metagenome (GOLD analysis project Ga0255347, IMG submission 192479) | Wastewater microbial communities from Lulu Island WWTP, Vancouver, Canada - plant24 | ecosystem: Engineered > WWTP > Wastewater > Unclassified | place: Canada: Vancouver, British... | reverse complement strand
GAAATATAGTATTACTGTCCCCCGTTTTCAGGAGCCAGTATTTTGTGATCCGCTTTTGCGGATCAAATAAAATTACTAATTGAATTTCGGCGGTTGCCAAATATTAGAGACATTCTTAGATCGAAAAACAAGATCAAGAATAAAAAATTTCTGAAACGATAAATGAGGCACGAACTGAAAAGATGGGAAATAATTAGTAGTCATTGTAGTTGCACAACAAGAACAAGAACAAAAAGGGCTACAATCATCACTAGCATCTTGATGATGACCATGAGTAACTTCTAGGTTATTAGAAGCTATATGTTTATGAGATCCGCAGACGTCACTACATGGCAAAAACACAAAAATAATAATACATGCTGCCAAAAGCGTTGCGATGTAATTTTTCCATGTCATAAATACAAATTTAAGTATTTCAGTTTAGCTTAAAAATTTTTCTGACTAATTTGCTTGAGTTTTGGCTTTAATTAACAGTAACAGGTTGATATTTAGGTGAATTAAATCTGTAACTCCCCAATAATGAGGCCTAATTTCCAAAAATAGTTGTAAGTTTTTAATAATTGCTTTACCAGCCCTTATTTTTTGGTTAGGCACTCTTATCCAACTGATTTTTAATTTGCTTTACTTTAAAATTTCTATAATTCATGTGGTTATCCTTGATTTTCTAACCACTAGACCACGATATTGCCCAACTGTTAGTTGTTTTTATAAAATCTTGTCATTTTGCTGTGTCTCATTATATACAAGGCGGATGAGGGGGGATATAGGCTAGTTTGTTAAATATATCATATAAAAAGTAATAACCATATTGTTTTTTTTGGGAAATTTGGATACTGATTAGTTGGTAAATTGTATTGTATTTGTTCGAGCGGTTAAATGTGGAGGGGAGTACGTTTAAAACTGCAAAATAAAAAATTTTGAGCCGTATTGAAAGGTGTTGTATGGTCTTCGGTAACACATTTTAGTTTTTCAAAGCCATTGTTTAATTGCAGTTGCAATTCTTCTTCTGAATATTGGTGAATATCAAGCATTGAACATTTTTTCGGGCCCTTATCTGAGAAAGTACCGATTACAATAAAGTTTTTTACTGCTTCTCTTGCAATTGACAAATAAGTATTTATATCTTCTTTACTTGTCAAAAAATGAAATGTTGCTCTGTCGTGCCAGCAGTCGTATGTTATTTTGGGTTGAAATTCAGTTACATCACTGATTATCCAATTTACTTTTAATGCCTTTTCGCCAAGTCGCTTCTTTGCTCTGTCTATAGCTTTTTCCGAAATATCAAGAACTGAAATATTTTGGAATCCTTGCTCTAGCAAGTAGTCAACTAATTTGCTGTCTCCACCACCAATGTCAATAATATTAGCTGTTTTTGATAGATCGAAACTTTGAATAAAGTCCAATGATGTTTGTGGATATTCTTGTGTCCAACTTACTTCGTTCGGTTGTCTTGTCTCGTAAACATTTTCCCAGTGGGATTTTCTATTTTCCATTTGATAATTAAATTTATCTGATTCATTTCTCAAGTACAAACACGGTTGTCAACTATACACTTGATGAATGGGATTTACTATGAATTATTTAACTGCTTATTGAATGTTTTATATTGGCAAATAATTTATCACTTCATTATCAGCTTGTTTAAATTTACAAGGTTCTGAGTTCGTTTTTTTACAAAAACCATCGACATTCAGGATTGCCAATCTATTATAAACTCTACTCGTTGCGAAAATCTATTGAACCTTTCTGAATTTCGACTTTACCTCGCGTACATTGTATATTTCATATCCGCTTATAATATATGTTCCAAGTATCTTTGAATAACTGTATTTAACTGTAACATCAGCAATCATTTCATCCCCTTCACAAATCCTTGCTCCGTTAAATACTGCCAATTTAAAGGCGGTATCCGTAATTTCCGACCAAATAATCTGCTGCCAAACTGCAAATTTAATTCTCCATTTCAGCTCAAAATCTGTTAGGCTACAAATCGTAACAACAATCAATAATTGTTTTTCTAATTTTCTATGCGTTACAGTTAATTTCTTCTCATTTTCCTTCATATATCATTTTAACAACTACATTAATATAAAGAAAAACATAAGTAGGCGACATAAACATAACTGCCACCTACTTAACACTTATTTTAACCTTTAACCAAAAGTACTAAAAATCCATCAAAGTACAAATTGGCAATAAAATGCAACTTGTTCAATCCTTCAACGGTAAAAAGCATTATATTAGCAATGCCTTTTCTTATCAACTTGCAATATTGGGGGATATTATGAATAAGAAAATTTACCGCATAAAAGCGGGCATGTATAGGTTTATCGACCTATTCCACCTTGACCATGAGTATGTAATGGATCAGGAAGAAAAAGAAAAATTCGATCAAATAATTGAGAGTTATAAAGGAAAGCAGACAGAGTTTGATCTTTCCAGAAAAACTATCGATGCCTATCCAATAGGTCATTTAATCGAATCACATGGTTCCGACGTCTATGGCATAATTTCAAACAATCCTGTAGCAATTCCGGTAAACCGGGTTTACTTCGAGCCGTTTAAATACAATTAAAAATAAAAAGGGGGATCGGTTTTTAAACCAATACCCCTAGTTGTTCCCCCGGAAATTTCGTTTAAATAAAAGAGGGCTACAGCAGGAACTACATCCCTGTTCAACTTATCACAATTGAATAATTTTCACTCTAAAATGCCTTTTAGAGAGTTTGGAATTGGAGTTTCCGGAGCAGCAGCCACAGGCAAACAAAATTCTTTCTTATCAATAGGATAAATTGTATCAATATTTTTCAATGTCGAATCAATCTCCAAAAGTCTTTTTTCCTCATCCACACTCAATGCTCTCCACCATATAACAGAGAGGAAATTTGTAGTAATTAAACTCATTCAGGTATTGTTAGTCGCCAGACACTATATCAAAAGAGTTTTCAAATATAAGCCTAAAAGTTTGAAATCAACATGAAGCAAAGAAATTTTACAATTCTATGTTCAAAATCGGTTTTAGCTTAAGTAAAATATTTCGCCAATTACCTATCTATTCGTAAATTTTCCCCCTAAATATACTAATCCAATGTAACTTTGAAATATGACAACCATAACGCCTCCAAAGTGTTCCATTTGCAGACACTTTAACTTAGTGCCTAGTATAAAGCCCAATTGCAAGGCATTCCCAAAAGGAATACCGGAAAATATTTGGTTAAAAGGGAAAGATCATTCCAAGCCTATGAAAGATCAAGAGAATGATATTGTTTATGAGGAAATGAGGTTTGGATTTTGAAAACCTTAGTAATATAATTTTTACCTTAAAAAGAAGTGATATAGTTGAAATACGAAAGATAACATTCTATCAACTTTTAACCACTTTAGGTAAAGCTAAAATCTAAATATAGGCTTTGAGCTTATAATTTAAGTTACTTTCAGGAAATAAGCTATTTTTGAAGCTCCACCTTTCTATATTATGACGGTTCAACAATATTTTGATAAAATAAGCATCCGATTTAAGAGCGGAATCAGTACCGAACATTCTTACCGAGGCGACTTGCAAGTACTTTTAGAATCATTATCAGATGGCTTACAAGTCACAAATGAGCCTACTAGGATTGCTTGTGGCGCACCTGACTATATTATAACTAAAAAGGATATTCCGATAGGCTATATTGAAGCTAAAGACATTGGAGTAGACTTAAATAGCAAATCTTTAAAGGAGCAATTTGACAGATATAGAAATTCCCTAAGTAATTTGATAATTACCGATTACATAGATTTTCATTTCTATGTTGACAAGGAATTTAAAACTTCAATTAGAATTGGACATATTGAAGGAAATAAGTTAGTGCCAAATCCTGAGAGGTTTGACGAATTTACTACTCTGATAAAAAACTTTTGTGCTTATAGAGGACAAACAATAAAAAGTTCTAAGAAATTGGCTGAAATGATGGCAGGTAAAGCCAAGCTATTAGCCCTTGTTATTGAGAACGCTTTAAATGCTGATTTGAATCCGAATGGAACAGAAGTACATGAGGACGCAAATAACACCCTCAGGGAACAGCTAAAAGCGTTTCAGGACATATTAATACACGACATTACCCCCAAAGAATTTGCAGACATATATTCTCAAACAATTGCTTATGGAATGTTTGCCGCCCGTTTACACGACCCTGACTTAGATACGTTTTCACGTGTGGAGGCAGCCGAAAGAATACCTAAAACAAATCCTTTCCTAAGAAAGTTGTTTCAATATGTTGCGGGTTACGACCTAGACACTCGTATACAATGGATAGTTGATGCACTTGCAGACATTTTTAGGGCAACCGACGTAAGAGCGTTAATTTCAAATTTCGGAAAGGCTACAAAACAGCAAGACCCTATTATACATTTTTACGAAACTTTCCTTTCAGAATATGACCCCAAATTAAGGAAAGCACGTGGCGTTTGGTACACTCCTGAACCTGTTGTTAATTTTATTGTTAGAGCTGTTGACGATATTTTAAAAACCGAATTTGAACTCCCTCAAGGCTTAGCTGATAGCAGTAAAACCAAAATAAAAGTGGAGGTGCAAGGGAAGAAAGTAGAACAGGAAGTACATAGAGTTCAAATCTTAGACCCTGCAACAGGTACCGGAACCTTTTTAGCGGAGGTAATAAAACAAATACACGAAAAGTTTAAAGGACAGGAAGGTATATGGAGCAACTATGTAGAAAACCACCTAATCCCTCGTTTAAATGGATTTGAGCTACTTATGGCTAGTTATGCAATGGCTCATTTAAAACTTGACCTACTATTGACAGAAACAGGATTTAAACCTACCAAAGAACAACGATTCCGAGTTTATCTTACAAACAGTTTAGAGGAATACCACCCTGAAACAGGTACCCTATTTGCGAATTGGCTGAGTACTGAGGCGAATGAAGCAAACAGAATTAAACGAGATACTCCAGTAATGGTCGTAATTGGCAATCCCCCTTATAGTGGAGAGAGTTCAAACAAAGGGGAATGGATTATGAAATTAATGGAGGATTATAAAAAAGAGTCGGGAGGGAAAGAGAAATTAAAGGAGAAAAATATCAAATGGCTCAATGATGATTACTGCAAGTTTATTCGTTTAGGACAACATCTTATTGAAAAGTCCTCTAGAGGGGTTATTGCACTCATAACTCCACATGGATTCATAGATGCACCAACTTTCAGAGGAATGCGTTGGAATTTATTGAAATCATTTGACAAATTATTTTTAATTGATTTACATGGAAATGCTCGTAAAAATGAAGTTTGTCTAGATGGTTCACCAGACGAAAATGTATTTGATATAATACAAGGTGTTTGCATTAGTATATTTATTAAAAAAGGTTTTAAAAACCAAACAGAACTAGGAAAAGTATTTACAAATAACATTTTAGGAAAAAGGAGTCTTAAATATGAATATCTTCTTAATAAATCGACAAAATCCATTGAATGGGTTGAATGCAAACCATCTGCACCTGAATACTATTTTAATATAACTGACTACTCACTAAAAAGTCAATACGAAAATGGATTTGCAATTCAAGAACTTATGCCTGTCAATGGCGTTGGTATTTGTTCTAAAAGAGACTCTCTCGCATTTCAAAATTCAAAAGATGATATCTATAAACTAATTGAGTACTTTAAAATCAACTCTGAAGAAGACATAAAAGCCAAGTTCAAAATAAACACAGAAAGCCGTGACCAAAAGGTAATATTTGCAAAGCAAAATATTATTGACTTTGGATTAAATCAAGCTTACTTCAAAGAAGCCCTATATCGTCCTTTTGATTTTAAATGGACATACTACACAAATAGAGTAAGAGGTTTTCTTGCATATCCAGTACATCAAATAATGCGACACTTCTTAAGTGGCAATAATTTCGGGTTATGTTTAGTAAAAGCTGGAAGAAATAAAGAAAGCAATAATTACTTTATTACTAACAGAATTACGACCAAGGATGCAATTTCATCACTTGATTCTATAAACGTTTTTCCATTATATCTATATCCTGAAAATTATCTAACAAATGACAAATCTAATATAACTGCTCCAATATTTAAAACCGCAATAAACGAATTTGACCGCATCCCAAATTTAGACAAGAAAATTGTCGATAAAATTTCTAAAGCCCTTAAATTAGAATTTACATCAGAAAAAACAGAAGCAAATTCCAATGACAAATTTTCACCAATTGACATCCAAGACTTCATATATTCAGTATTTTATTCGAATAAGTACAGAGTCAAATATAAAGACTTCTTAAAACTTGATCTTCCTCGTGTCCCATACCCCACCAACAAAGACACCTTTTGGAAGCTGGTAGAATTGGGTTCTCAACTCCGACAAATTCACCTTTTAGAAAGTCCGAAAATCGAACAATACATCACCAAGTATCCGATTTCCGGAACGAATGAAGTTGACAAAATTAAATACTCAGAAAGTAAGGTTTACATTAACGAAACCCAATATTTCGAAGGTGTGCCGGAAGTAGCTTGGACTTTCTACATAGGAGGCTATCAACCTGCTCAAAAATGGCTTAAAGACCGTAAAGGTCGAACGCTGAATTTCGAAGACATACTCCAATATCAGAAAATTATTGTGGCTTTGGTAGAAACTGATAGGTTGATGAAAGAAATTGATGCTGTAATAGAATTTTAATTTTGACATAAAAAACGAATCGCCTCAATTTCTTGAGGCGTCAGACTAAAGATGCTATCCTTAGTGTTGTTCGAGCGGCAAATATATTACAATTGGAATTAGAAATGCAAGAAAAGAACGTAAAAAATGAACGAGTTATTGTTTATGTAGATGGATTCAACCTATATTTCGGTATAAGGGAAGCTGAGTTAAGCAAGTTTTAATGGAAGAAGTTCTGATAATTTCCTAGAATATTTAGAGACATGGCCAAGAAATAATTCAAAACTAAAATATACCCCAAGGTGAATTAGCCAAAAAAACTAAATTGAGATAGAATTGATTTTTAATTTTGTGAAATTGATGAAAATATTACTAATAGAAGATGAGCCGGAATTACTCAAGAGCATCCGGCATTACCTTGAATTGGAAGGAAATGTGGTTGAAGTCGCCATAGATTTTTCTAAGGCTATGAATAAAATAACAGCATATGAATACGATTGTGTTTTGGTTGACATTACATTGCCGGATGGGAATGGATTGGAAATAATCAAGCAACTAAAAAGCAATAAATCTAAAGTAGGGATTATAATTATTTCTGCAAAACATTCATTAGATGATAAAGTGCTGGGCCTAGATATTGGCGCCGATGATTACTTGCCAAAACCATTTCACTTGTCAGAGCTAAACGCAAGGATAAAGGCATTAGTTAGAAGAAAAAATTTCGAAAGTCAAATTGAAATTCAAATTAACGAAATTACAATATTGCCTGAAGAAAGACGTGTCCTAATTAACAAAATTGAAGTAATACTTACATCCAAAGAATTTGAATTACTTCTTTATTTTATTTCAAATAAAAATAGAGTTGTAAGTAAAAGTTCTTTAGCTGAACATTTATGGGGAGATAATGTCGATAGATTAGAAAATTTCGATTTTATATACAATCATATCAAAAATTTAAGGAAAAAGTTATTAGATAAAGGCTGTGTTGATTATTTTCAAACAGTATACGGAATCGGATATAATTTTAAAACGAATTCATGAGATTCTTTGCCAAAACTAGTTTGATTTATTTACTTCTAAGTATTCCGGTTTTAATATTTGCAGGAGTGATTTGCTTCTTTTTAATTACTTCAGAAGTAAGAGAAAGTAATAACGAACTATTATTAAATCGTAAGAGCCAAATTGAGAAGTTTATTAATCAGAACGACACAGTTTCATTATTTATGATAAGAAGGAGTGGTGAAGCTATTATTTCTTCACAAAATGATTCAGTTAAAATTCAAAATATATTCAGTGATACATTAATTAATGATTTTAATGAGAACGAGCCCTCACCAAATCATGTCTTAGTTTCTACTGTTAACACAAATCGGGGCAAATATTTAATCAGGGTTTGGCGAAGTACACTAGAATTCAATGAACTTTATGAAGGAATTGCAATTGCATTAGCTATAATTTTAGTTATGTTATTTTTAATTTTCTTTTTCATTAACTGGTGGGTCACTCGTACTCTTTGGAAACCATTTTACCAAACGGTAGAAAGTTTAAAATCATTTCGAGCAAATAGCGACGAAAGACCATCATTTCAAACTACTGCTATAAAGGAGTTTTCGGAGCTTAATAAGTCTGTTCAAGCAATGATGGATAAAATGATTGCTGATTTTAATAGCCAAAAACAATTTACAGAAAACGCTTCGCATGAAATGCAAACTCCATTAGCTGTAATTCGAACAAAAATGGATCTGCTGATCCAATCGGAGAATTTGGGTAAAAAGGAAACGGATTTAATTTTAAGTATTGATGATGCTTGTACTAAATTAGGACGACTTAATAAATCGCTATTACTTCTTACTAAAATAGAGAATCGTCAATTTAAAGAATCAGAAAAAGTTTGGTTGAATGGTGTATTAAAAAATGCCTTAGAATTATTTTCAGAACATATAGCTTTTAAAAACATTCATTTAACTATTGATATAGATGATGATGTATTCATTTCAATTAACCCTGATTTGAGTTTTATGCTTATAAGTAATTTAATGCAAAATGCAATCCGCCATAATTTTAAAGATGGTGAAGTAAAGATTAAATTGAATAAAGAAAGACTCTCAATATCAAATACAAGTTGTGCGTTGCCAATCATATCATCAAAATTATTTGAACGGTTTCAAAAGAGTTCTACTTCAACAGATTCGTTGGGATTGGGTCTAGCAATCGCGAAAGAAATTGCAGATGCTAGTAATTTATTGCTGGAATATAAATACGAATCAAATCGACACAAATTTTCTGTTCTATTTAATAAAATCTAGAATTAGAATTGCACGAATATAATATTTATCGAAATTTTATTGAGATAACTGATATTTTTAAAATACTGAACTTAAATAGCATTCAAACAGAATTGAAATAGATTTACAGTTTATACTTGCTTTGTAATTCCATTAAAACGATTTTAGAAAATGTACGAATGCTAAAAGTCAAAATATACAAATTCAAATTCCAAAGAAAATTTATTCAGATTAGGTACATTTTGATGATGTTATCTTTAATACCTTCTCTTTGTCCAGCGCAGCAATCAATAACTATTAGTGGATATATTAAAGACAATAAGACTAAAGAATCGTTAATTTATGCAAATATATTTGTAACTAATTGCAAAAGTAGTACCCAAACAAACCAGTATGGATTTTATTCTGTTACCATTCCTTATGAGGATACAATAGGATTAGTGGTTTCATACGTTGGTTATTTGCCACAGGCTAAAAAATTGGTTACCAAGTCGAATTTGCGTTTGGATATTTTTTTAGAAATATCATCCAATTCATTATCTGAAGTAGTTATAAATGCTGATAGGAATGACAATAATGTTCAACGGGCTCAAATGGGTGTCATAGATATTCCAATGAGAGCCATAAAAGAGCTTCCGGTATTAGCAGGAGAAAGAGATATTTTGAAAACAATACAACTACTTCCTGGTGTCCAACAAGGCTCCGAAGGCACAACTGGTTATTTTGTGCGTGGTGGAAATCTTGATCAAAATTTGGTAATATTGGATGAGGCAACAGTTTACAACCCCAATCACTTATTTGGTTTATTTAGCACCTTTAACGTAAATGCAATCAACGATGTTAAATTGGTTAAAGGTGGATTTTCAGCCGAATATGGTGGAAGGTTAAGTTCAATTCTTGATATTACGATGAAAGATGGTAATAAAGAGAAATTCCAAGCAGAAGGTGGGATTGGTTTGCTTTCAGCTAATATTACTTTGCAAGGTCCTATAAAAAAATCAGTATCGTACATAATTTCGGCTCGTAGGAGTTACGCTGATCTATTGCTAAAGCCATTTACTCCAAAAAGTAAAAGTGGAACAACATATTATTTGTATGATGTTAATGGGAAAATTAATTGGGAGTTGGGCAATAGAGATCATTTATTTTTAAGCGTTTTTAACGGAAAAGATAAAGCTGCATATACGGGAGCAAATAGTCTTAACTATGGTATTAATTTCGGAAATGCTACTGGAACATTGCGATGGAATCATTTGTTTGGAAGCAGAATGTTTTTAAATTCAAGTTTAATTTTTAATGATTACCATTTAGGTTTAAATACTCAACAAGGAAATTATTACGCATTGCTTTACACTGCAATAAGAGATATTGGAGGAAAGTCGGATTTAACATATATTCCAAATACCAAACACACTTTAAAGGCTGGTTTAAATTACACATATCATACCTTATATCCCGGTGCTGTATCTGCAAAGATTCCCAAAAAAGGGAATAAAATTTCAGTAAATCGCGATAGTATTCCCCAAAAATATTCTAATGAATTAGCTGCATATTTAGATGACGAATGGAAAATTTCTGAAGCTGTGGGTTTATATTATGGTGCACGAGTTCCGTTCTTTTTTACTTCTAATAAATTATATGTAAAAATTGAGCCCCGAATCACAGCTAAAGTTAGTCTTACAACGAAGGCCTCGTTAAAAGCCTCTTTTACTATGATGAACCAATTTTTACATTTAGTACCTAATAGTACTGCATCATTACCAACTGATATCTGGATTACTAGTAGTAAAATAGTAAAACCACAAAATAGTTCACAATATGCGATAGGTTATTTTAGAAACTTAAAAGAGAATAATATTGAATTAAGTGTGGAAGCGTATTATAAAACTATGCAAAACCAAGTTTTATTTAAAGAGGGAACTCAAATTGTTTTAAGTACAAATATAGATGATGTATTAACCTTTGGTAATGGAACATCATATGGAATTGAATTTTTTGCAAAAAAGAATTTTGGGAAACTAACAGGTTGGGCAAGTTATACAATTTCAAAAACTGATCAAACCTTTAAGGAAATAAACTTTGGCAAGACCTTTCCTTTTACATATGATCGAAGACATAATATTTCACTTGCGGCAACCTATGTCGTGAATAAGCGATGGACAATTTCCGCAGATTTTGTTTTTTACACTGGCAGTGCATTCACTTTGCCAAATGGAAGAATTCCTGTTGGAATTGATGGAACACTTTATGATGGGGTATATTATGATTATACTACAAGAAATAATGCACGATTAAGGAATTACCATAGATTAGACGTCAGTGCATCATATAAAAAAGTACGAAAAATATTTAAAAGAACTTATGAAAGTGAGTGGGTAATTGGAGCATATAATATTTATAGTCGACAAAACCCTTATTTTGTTTATTTAACAACAGATCCTGTAACGAAGCAGCCACAAGCAAAACAAGTTTCTTTATTACCAATTGTACCTAGTATTGGGTTTAATTTCAAATTTTAAAATTATAGACATGAGTTTTAATTCAAAAATTAGCAACTTAGCTATTGTAATTATTTTCTTTATAGGCTGTCAAAAAGACATAAATATTCCGCAACCACCGTACGATAGCAAAGTAAGTATACAATCTCTAATTGAACCAGATAGCTTGCCAAAAGTTTATTTATATCATACAGTTCCATTTTTTGATCCCAGAATATTTAATGCGCAATTAGTATTACGAGAGGCAGAAGTTAAAATTTTGGGTGATGGTAATGTGGATATTTTGCATCTTGATTCGATATATGATAAAGTAAATTGCGACTATAATTTTTGGTTTGTTGGTTCAATTCCAATTCAAAGTAATATTGAATACACGTTGGATATTTCATATAATAATCAATCATATGTCGCTAAAACTACAACAAATTTATTGGCTTCTTCGATTGACTCTGTCAGTTATGTTCAAAAATTTAACGACTTGTATGGGGAACACGAAGGTGTAGTTACATATTTCAAAGATGCGCCAGGTCAAGATAACTATTATCGGTATGAAATGATAAGACCAATTGATGCTAGCCTTAAACATGCTAGTATAGCATTAAGCACAGCTTGTTTAGGTTCAGATACTGTTTCTGTTTTAGAGTACGGCAGAAGTGTGTATAATGATATTAATTTAGATGGACAACAAGTTAAAATTGTAATTGAACCTGCTTACACGCACCGCGAAGGAATAAAAACAAAAGTTCGAATAGCAACAATTGATAAAAATGCATATGAATTTCTCGACCAAATTGATAAGCAAAAGCTTGGTGTATATAATCCTTTTGTAGAGCCAAAGTTTTTAATTGATGGGCAGTTTGGAAAGAATGCAATAGGATATTTTGGCAGTATGAAAAGAAGTGTGGAAGTTGATTTCACATTTCCGGAATAGAGAATTAGGGTATTAAAATACTCCAAAAGATGCGCAATGTTATCGGAAATACTTATACATAATAAAAAATTAAACTGAAAGAATAGAAAATGAAAATTAAAAAGGAAAATTCAATGCTAGTATTGGTAGTTTGTATTATTAATACAGTAGCACTTGCACAATCAAATAAAGTGAACGATTCCAACGATGTAAAAAAGGTTAAAGTACCTGAAATTGTAAATAAATCTTTTTCAAAGGATTATCCAGCTATTAAGAAGTGCCATTGGGAGGCAGAAGGAAAGGATTTTGAAGTTGGTTTTAAGCAGGCTGGAGTAGAATCATCTGTCCTTTATAATGCAATAGGGCAGAAACTAGAAACCGAATCTGAAATAAAGCCTTCACAACTACCAGTGCAAATTTTAATTTATATCAAAAAAAAATATCTTAATTATGAGGTTAGTGAAGCTTCAAAGATTGAGAATAATAAAGGTGTAATTTTGTATGAAGCTGAAATAACCGATAATCATAAAGTTAAAGATATAATATTTGATGTAAATGGTAATGTAGTAAAAGAAATCATACAAAAGTAATTAGTAATAGTTTTAAGGTGAGTATAAGTGGCTTGTAAAAGCCACTTATTAAATAAAGTAAAGATTATGTAAAAAAAGTATATATATAGGCAAATGATTAATCGTTATAAAACAACTAATGTTATTAGTATTTTGGTGATTATGTCTAAATGGCTATATGTAAAAATAAAAAATTAAAGTGGAGATCGATGAGATTAAATTCAAATTTGTAAACTAATACTGTTGATGCTAAAAAGTAAATTATGAAAAAGTTTCCTCAACTAACTCTGTTGTTTTGGTTTATGAAAATATGCGCCACTACTTTGGGTGAAACTTTAGGTGATTTATTGTCTATGACTTTGAAAATAGGCTATGCTTATAGTTCAATCATTGTCTTAACATTTTTTTTGGTTTCTTTATTTATTCAACTTTCTGCCAATTTTTATAAACCTTTTTTATATTGGTTTGTTATTGTTGCAACAAGTACCGTGGGAACAACTTGCTCTGATTTCATGAATCGGACTTTGGAATTGGGTTATGCAAATGGTTCGTTAATATTGTCTATAATACTTGTTTTTAATTTTTTTATTTGGAAATTGAATGAGACATCATTATCTGTCATAAATATTAAAACGGTGAAAGGAGAAATATTTTACTGGGTTTCAATTTTAATTTCTAATACTTTAGGTACTTCATTAGGAGATTTTATTACAGAATATTTAAATTTGGGGTTTTTCGGTGGAGTATTAATTATTGGAAGTTTATTATTAGTTATCGCATTTTCATATCAGCTCAAAATATTTTCAGAGACATTATTATTTTGGTTGGCTTTTGTGCTTACTCGCCCTTTTGGTGCAACTTTTGGTGATTTATTGACTAAATCTAATGAATTTGGTGGACTGAATATTGGAACAATAAGCTCTACATTCATACTCTCAATAATTTTGGGAATTTTTATTTTATTAGAATATTTTAGAATGGATCAAAATGATAGTAAAATATTCTTGAAAAATTAATTTTCAAGAACAAAAGATATTATTTTAATTATGATTAAAAATCATAAATTATTTGCATCATAAATGTATTAGGATAACAGTAATGTTCTTTTAAAACATTGCATGATATGCTCTTTTGAAATACTGTCCGATTTTACGCAGTGGTTTCATCAACATAGTAAGCACTCCCGGTTTCATTCCGTTGAGCTTCCATGCCATTTTATCTTCAATGTTAGCTTTTAATTTTACGAAGAAGCTCACATTACTTACACCACCCATTCGCATCTTTACGATAACTTCGTTGAGGTACGCTAATTTAATTTTATTCTTGTGAATTAAGCGTAACATTAATTCGTAATCGGCCGATAATTTTAACTCTGTATTGAATCCGCCAAATTTTTCATAGCATTCTTTCTTTACAAAGAAGGTCGGGTGTGGAGGCATCCATCCTCTAACAAAAGCATCTTCTTCATATTCTCCCGAATTCCATGTACGCATTACTTTATTTACATCGTTACGGTTAACGAAAACTAAATCAGCATAAACACCTTCGGTAGTTGGATCTTCTTCAAATTTCTTTACAACCTTGCTTATCACTTGGTCATTAGCATATAAATCGTCAGAGTGTAGCATCCCGATAATATCGCCGGTTGCATGCTTAATTCCTTTGTTTAATGCATCGTAAAGCCCTTTGTCTTTCTCTGAAACTATCTTAGCAATTCCGTGCTTGTATTTCTCTACAATCTCCAGTGTTTTGTCTTTCGATTTTCCATCAATAATGATGTACTCCAAATCAGGATAATCCTGCGAAACAACCGTTCGTAAAGTGTCTTCAACAGTCGCAGAACTGTTGTAAGTGATGGTAATAATTGATACTTTCATTTCAGATAAAATAGGTTCAGGTTTACATTACTCTTTCGCGAATTTTCACCGCGGGGTTTCCTTTATACATCATAAACGGTTCAAGGGTTTCGGTAGCTACCGATTGAACCGTCAATATAGCGTGCGTTTTAATGGTAACTCCTGGGCATACTACTGACATTGCACCCACCCATGCTCCGTCTTCCAGTGTTATTTCCTTAACAATCAGGTCGAAAGTAGACTTTTTATAGTTGTGATTTCCACATAAAAGCATCGCACCTTGGCTTAGACAGCAATTTTTGCCGATTTTGACCGGAGCCAAATTATCAATCCAAACGCGTTCTCCTACCCAACTATATTCTCCTATTTCTAGTAGCCATGGGTACTTAATGTTCACATTGGGCTTAATTACCACACCTTTGCCAACTTTGGCCCCAAAAAGCTTTAAAAGAAAGACTTTTAAGCCGCTTAATGGATTTAATGGATTGATGAAGAATAACACATTCACAAAATACCAAAGCAGTATTTTAATTTTGCCGGCTCCGGGATTGTACCAACTGTTATTATAGGAAGATAAATCAGTTTCTTTCATAGCTTGATCTATGCAAATAATAATCGGTTTTGTTCGATGCCTTTTTCGTCGTTGAATATTGAATTCGCAAACAATAATGCACCCGAACTATATTTCTCAAACGATTGTTGATCCCATGCACAAGAATCTTGAAGTGCTTTCAAAATTTCATTTTCATTTGCAAGTGGTATATCCCAACCTGCATTTTTTTGTTCCAGTTGCTTCCAAATTGTTTGATCAGAAAGTAAAACCGGACAACCTGCTGCCATGCTTTCAACTATCGAATGACCGTAATTTTCATTAAAAGTAAGTAAAATGCTTAAATGGTAACTGCTAAGTACTTTTATTACCTGGCTGTTTTCAATTACACCTTTATAGTTGGCTTTTATGTTCGATGGAAGTTTGGCAATAGCTTCTTCACACTTCTTCCAATATTCAGGATCTTCTATTGGTCCGTAAATATCGAATTCTACTTCACAATCCGATGGTAACTGGGCGAGCAATTTTATGGTTCCTTCTAAATTCTTTTTAACGGATATGCGAGAAAGGAAAACTGCTTTTAATTTTCCGGAAATTTTTTCTCTATCAATTTTCGTTAGTGTTCTTGATTCAACAAGATCGATCGCAACATGTATTTTGCAATTCTTGCCAAACATTGATCGAATTTCTTCTGCTTCTGCTTCTGAACTCGCATGCCATGTTATTCCTTTATAAAGACCTAATATTTTTGCAAAATTCAAAAACATCTTTTTCTTGAAAGGCTTTATCTGCAATGCTCCTTTTCCCAACATTCCACGAGGTGCAAGCACCAGCTTTCTGTTTGGAAGTAATCGCTTACGTATCAACAGTGGTTGCAATGTATAAAAGACAGAGAATAATGAGTTGAGATAAATAATATCTGCTTGTTCAGCAAAGATTACTTTTTTTAGTTGCTCTTTTGTTTTGTTAGCCGCAGAGAAGTAATAAACTTTACTTCCATCTTCGCGTGTTACCCAAGTGTCGGAAGGAATTCCTTCGTAGGGTGCATCAGCGTGGAGGTCACTATCTGAAGTGATAATACTAAAATCGTAATGATCTTTTAAATGACCTACCATGCTGGCGACAGATCGTATTTGTCCACCTGCTTTATAGCCGGGCAAATACCAATCAACAAATACCAGAATTTTCTTTTTAGTCATTTTATAACGGTGATGTATATCCGAATATTTATTTTACAAGCGACATAATAGTATCAGCCCAAGTATCCGGAGTAATCATATTTGATAATTCAACACTTTTCTTTCCCATAGCGATTAGCTGTTCGTCGCTACTATTTATTATTTTCAATAATGATTTACGTACTGATTCTACACTTTTTGGTTGGCAAAAGAATCCATTTTCACCTTCTTTAAGGAAAGTAGTAGCGGCACTTGTTGTTGTACTGCATATCATCGGAAATCCTGATGCAGCATATTCATGCACTACAACTCCCCAATGCTCGTAATGTGTAGGAAGGATAAATACGCCGGTATCAATCAAGTATTTTTTTAATTGATCAGGTTGTACAAATCCGAAATCTTTTATACTGTCATTCTTAGGAAATTCAGGATGTAGTTCTCCTTTTCCTAAGCACCACAATTCCCATCCTTTACGTTCATCATCACTTAGAGAAGAGAATGCTTGCCATAGCTCGCGGATGCCTTTTAATTCTGTGTATCTTCCTACATATATAAATCGATGTGGGAATTTATTTTCCTTAGCTTCTTTTGTTTCGTTGTAGTATTGATGAAATAAATCAACATCTGCAGAATACATTCCGCTCTGAATCAATCTATCGTTTTTAAATCCTAAACGACGAGCATATTCAGCATTCGGTGCACCGGGTACCCAACAATGAGTAAAGAATTGAGGCAGATAAAATGGTCCAAGGAAAGAAGCAATTCGTTGTTTAATTGTTCCAAGCCAAGGGTTGTCGAGGGTCATAACAACAGGAACCCTTTTATTGATCGACTTGCATACTGCTAAATAGCCTTTATCAGCCCAACCGCATACATAAACGAAATCAGGATTGATCTCATTTACCAAAGTAATTAGTTGTTCGTTATTATACTTTTCTCTCGCATAATCATGAATTCTCTCCGAGAACTTAAATTGAAATGGAGCAACAGCATTAACTGGGTATCTCACTACATGCACTTCTGAATCATACTTAGCAGCGAGCTTTTCCATACAAGCTACTACGTATCCTGCTAACTCAAAGTACAGGAATAGTATTTTTTTCTTGTGTGGTATCAACATGCTGCAATAAAGTAATATTTAAAATTGCGATAATCGTAAAAGGATTTAATGATCCTTGGAACCAAGCCTCGAACATACATGAGAACAGAATCGCAAACATTGTAGGTAAGGCCATATAATTTACTGATGCGGCCTTAAAGAAATTTTTAAAGAAGCCTACCAGATATACGATAAGTCCGATGATTCCTGTATTTAGCCAAAGCGCAAGGAATGTATTATGTACTCCACCTAAGTGACCTAGGTCGTTCAGCCAATATTTATTTTCTTCAAACAATGTCTCTTCGTACGAGAATCCTCTTCCCAACATAAAGTTGTTTTGAATTTCTTGCCATCCGAAGGTCCATGCAATTAAACGGCCTGATCCATCTTCAAGGTGATCAACGCGGAAATAATCTCCTAAGCCGAATGCATTAATAATAGCAGGTAAGTTTTCATTAATAATTTGAAATAAAATGGCAACAATGATTACAATTACAAATCCGACCCAATACGAAATCTTATAGAATCTCGAAAAGAAAAGGAAAATGAGAATTGAGAATATACAGTTTCGCGAGCCCGACATTAATACCGATAATATCAAACTTCCGAAAATTAATACTAACTGAGGTTTTGTAAACATCTTAGGATGCTTTTGCAATGTCAGCATAATCATAATAAAGAAAACGGTGGAGAAACTCCCGATACCATTCGGATTTCCTAATAAGCCGTTATATCTACCAACTAAGTAAGTATAATTCTCAGGCAGAATTCTACTTAATCCTAATGCTACAACATATAACAAAGTGCCCGACCAAATCCAAAGCTTGAGCATTCTTTCTCCTCTGTCTAGCGCAATTTCTCTTGTAAAATAGTTTGGAATGAAGATGAACATTAGTGCAAACGATAACGTCTTTTGGAAAGCTAACATTGGCAATGGGTTTCTAAACATCGATATTGATGCTACCAAAAAGAATGCTGTAAAGGGATACCAAAATTTGCTTTTAGAAAAGAACTGCTTGCTGTCGAGCATCACAAATAGTGATACTAATACTAATGCAATATCTTTTGTCTTTCCTGCAAAAGCAAATTCATGTTTTCGATTATCACTAAAATATAATAGGATCGCAAATGCTACAATAATTTCAGCATATCGTCCTTTCTTTTTCAGTAACATCAACGTTAACGGAATAACAACCATCGCCAGTTCGGGCGCAATAATTCCTGCTATCACCCAAATGAGGATAAGCATATAGAATTGGCTATTTTCCTTTACAAAATCAAGCATCTCTATTTCAAGAATTTTTCAAATAGTTCAATATGTTTTTGTGCTACAATTGGCCAAGTAAAATTCTTCACCACTTTTCGCCTCGAAGCTAATGAAAGTTCCAGTCTTTTTTCAGGAGTTAGCTGATAGAATGACTGAATTCCCCATTTTAGGCTTCGCATATTATTGGTTTCGATTAAAAATCCGTTCTCTCTGCCAACTAACTCAGCCGTAGCTCCGGTATCGGTTACAACAATCGGCATCCCACCTGCCATAGCTTCAAGCACTACGGTAGGCATCCCTTCAAATAGGGTAGGGAATACGAACAAGTCGCAACTGCGATATAACTTCATCAATTGATCGTCGTCAGCAAAGCCTAAAAACTTAACATTCGGGAAATTATATTCTTTAATGTATTGTTCATACAAAGGACCTTTCCCGACAATATTAAATGTTAAACGATCTTTATATCCTTCTAGATTTAGCGATTTTACGCCATCCATTAAAACATTAATACCTTTATTAGTAGCAAACCTTCCAACAAATAGCAATTCTAATTTTTCCTTATCGAAATTGCGTACAGGTTCATCTCCGGGAATTACAGCATTTGGAAGTACCTCAATTTTTTTATGAGGATGTGGAACTTCTTTTCGGAGAATATCAGTTAATCGGCCTCCTAATGACACTACTTTTGCAGCGTGTTTGAACTGATATCGTTCCATCATACGCATTGGAAACGTTTTGTACTTGTCACTGAAAGTCAAACCTTGAAAGGGTTCTAGTCCATGTTGATTTACAATAACGCGATGTCCAATTTTTGAAAGTCCATATAACACAGCAAATCCCTGTGCATAAACAACCGCATCGGGATATTGCTCAATTATTTTATAAACTTCTTTCGAATAATCGTATTGTTTGCGAATATAAAATCCGCTAAAATCGAAAGGGATTGAAATCTCTTTGAATCCCAACGACGGATCGAAAACTTTTTTCTCGTGAGGATGGATTACAATAATCTCCCAAGTGCCAATTTTCGCCAATTCGGCAAGCAACAAAGAAGAATGTCGTTGCATTCCTCCCACAGCGTGGGGGAATACTCCATCAGTACAGAAAATAAGTTGGCGTTTCATTAAATTATTTTTTATTTACCATAGTAGCGATACCTTCATCGATTCCAATGAGTGGTTGCCACCCTGTGCTTTTTAGTTTAGTTACATCCGCTAATAAATGCATACGTTCTACTTTTCGAACTCTTGAAGGATCAACTTCAATTGCTATTTCTTCACCTAATTGACGTGAGAATGCATCAACGATTTCAGTTACCGAATATTCAATACCTCTTCCGAGATTAAAGGTGTCGATGCCTGAATTTATATTGGTAAGCAAAGAATAAACAGCATTGGCCATATCCGATGTATGAATGAAATCACGCTTTGGAGTTAAGTTCCCTAATTTAATAACGCGCATTCCTGAGTTAACTTGATTTTCGATTTCAGGAATTAAATGCGGATTAGTTTCATTAGGGCCGAAAGCATTAAAGAATCGACATATAACCACAGGAATTTTTGTAGCTAAATAAAATTCATTGCAAAAATGCTCTCCTGTTAATTTACTTAAGCCGTAAATGTCTAACGGACCAACTTCATGCTGTTCGGTTACTGCTTCATCATAAATCGGATAAACAGCAGCAGTAGAAGCAAAGAATACTTTCTTAGCATTGTATTTTTTACAGCAATCAAGAATATTTATTGTTCCATTGATGTTGATATTACTCGACTCATACGGATGTTGATTGCAATAAGGAATAAAGTGAACCGCTGCTAAGTGAATAACCATCTCCGGCTGAACAGCAGCAAAGATTTTATCCATTGCAGGTTTGTCAAGAATATCTGCCAAGAAGAAATTGGCATCCGGGATATTGATGAATTCTCTTTTCCCAAATGATAAATTATCGATGACAAATACTTCATGGCCTTCGCGTTGAAGTTTGTCGATTACTGCGCATCCTATAAAGCCGGCTCCTCCGGTAACTAATGTTTTCATTGTATTGCTGATAAAAGTTTTTTATAATTATTTAGTTGAGCTTCTTTAGTCCAGTTGTTCTTTACCAAAGATATCATTCTTGCTCTTGTTTCAATATCTGTTTTTGTAATTTTCGGATAGGCATCACCGTTAACTACTGTTCCGCAATGGTTAGTTCTAACAAAGTCACTGTAATCGCCGAGATGATCAGAAATGATAACCGTCAATCCAGCAGATAAATACTCAGCAAATTTAGTTGGTGATGCAACTTGATTTGTAATACTTTGTTCACGAATTAATATGCCTGTATCACAAGCTGTTAATATTGCAGTTACCTCTTGATGGTTTACCCATTTCCTTTGCACTTGATCAGGGAATTCATTTAACAACTTTGTGATATTATCTTCCTCTTGAGCTAAAAATATTACTTTATGATTATTACTTTCTTTCAAGAATGATGACAAGAAGGTATACAGTATTGAGAACGACTGCCATCCTGAAGTTGAACCGGAGTAGGCTAATACAATATCATCGGCATTAATTCCGATTGATGATCTTACTTTAACAATATCACCTTCGGTAGGAATTGTTGCTTTGAAGCTACTGTTTAGCGTACACGGAATTACAACATGATTATTCCCATTGTATTTATATCTGCTTTGCCAATGTTGTACTAGTTTTTGAGTAACAGCAATGCGGAAGTCGCTTTTGATAACAGCTCTTTCTTCCATAAAGCCAATAGACTTCTTCCAACTTTCAGGTACGGTAACTTCATATTCGTTCCATTCAGCTTCCATAGCTCCTCGTCCGTCGAAACACACTTTCCTTACAGAACTTAATCCTCGAACATTGATCCCCATGTTAGCAGCGATAACATTTCGCGCAACAATTGTTTTAGGGCGATAAATCAAACAAAGTAACCATAACACGAAATTGCTAAATTTCCAGTATGGAGCTTTTGGCAACATTGGAAGCACAATCGCATCCGGCAATTGTTGTTTGATAAGTTTTTTTTTACCTGAAAAGTCATGCAGTGAAATAAAGGCTACCAATTGTAAATTTGCGTTGCAATGAGAACGCAAGAACTTTATTACATCCGTTACTTGACTGTAATAAACTCCTGATGGTGGCTCCGCATAAGTTAAATAAAACATACTATTAAACTCCTAATGAATTCGTTTCTGACGTTGATTAAACAATAATGATGCTCGCTGTGCTGATTTAAATCCGAATAGATTATAAATAAACATGTATTTTGGAGTAGAAGATGTAGCTTCAGTAGGTTTGCCTTCTTTTAAAATGTATTCTTTATGCAAACGAATGGCTTCATTTTTATCGTACAAATACAAAATTCTTAATGCATCGAACACACGATTGATAAAGGTTTGTCGAATTTCGGGTGTCAATTTATTATTATCTTTTAGATAAAAGAAAATACGTGCACGAATAGCAATAAATCGCTTCCATTTTTCTCCCGGATTTGTTTTCGTGATTGATCCGAAAGGACGCTCACGATTGACGCTTACAATTTTTTGATCAATTAATGCAGTAGCATTTTTTTGCATCATTCTAAACATCAAATCATATTCCTGACTGCTTTTAAGAGATTCAGACCAACCGTTAATTTCGAGCAGTTTGGATTTCTTAAATAGGTTCGAAGTAGTTACACCAAGCATAGCGTCCATCAGTCTTACCCAAGGATCACCATCTTCGTATAAATACAATTTTTCGGAACCGTCAAGGAATAATTTTTTACAACTTCCAACCAATATGTCCGGTTTAACCGCAGCATTTTCTATTATAGCTGATTGATATTCGAATTTGGTATTGATGAGAATATCGTCCGCATCAAAAAATTGAATATACTCTCCTCTAGCTACCGCTAGTCCACGATTTCTGGTGTATGTTGCTCCGCGATTCCCATCGTTAATAAGCAATTGAATTTTTCCGGAAAATTCTATTTGAAGTTTTTTAACGATATCTACAGTTTCATCTGAAGAGCCATCATCAACACAAATAATTTCTAGAGGGGGTTTCGACTGTGCGAGGACAGATCTTAATCCCTCTTCAATGTAGTTGGCCACATTGTAACATGGCACTACAACTGAGATTGTTGTCATACCTGTTGTTTCAGTGCCGTTTGGTTTGGTAACGTTTGCGGGGAACTGATTTACGACAGATTCTGTTTTGTTTATTGGTAAATACTCAGCAACTATTTGTTGATAGTCGCTTACAACTGTATATTTATTACATACAGTTGATAAAAATTTGTCGAGCGTACTTAAATTATGACGGCTCAACATCTTCGGGTGCGAGACAAAATGCATGAAATCATTTTGCTCTATAAACTTAAGATATAACGGCAATTTTACGATACTCATCAATTCAACAGAGGCGGGCTCTTTTGAATTGTCGGAAGTAGAAACTCCCTTTTCAGATATAGGTAGTACATCCTGCAATCTTTTTGATTGCTGACCAATACCTCTGGTATAGGTATGATCTTTTAATAATTTATATAGAATTTTTCGATGTAAACGGTCTGCTTTATCCAATACGGTATTTACCGATAGCACTGAGCTGCTAACTTGAATAAAATGTCCATTTTGTTCTTCGATAGATACTTCACTGTTGAATGCGTAAACAGGTTTGCTGGGCGCGTTGCTAAAATCAAAATATTGCGCATTGGAGAATTGGTATAATCCTGCCATTACACTAAAGTCGTATTTTATACCGAATCGTTCAAAGAACGGTTTGAAATCACTGAACGGTTGTATCGACCATCCTCCGGCTCTAAATCCACAAATCTGGTATTTAGAATCAACAGCGTTTATGATTGTGTTTAAAATTCTAAATGATTCTCGAAACACATACTCACGATCATGATCATTTAAATTATGAAAGCGATATTTCTTTACATCAGATAAGTTAAACTGATGCTGTAAAGAATCGTATTCAGCATCCAGCCAATGAGGATGTATATGCGGAAAGATATAATGACCATCACTAATTAGCTGTTTTATTTGATCAGAAACAATTTTCAAATCAGCAGCACATGCATTGTGTTGGCTCGAATATTTTTCAAGAGTAATTAGGTAAGTGGTATCAACAAAAAATATAGCCTTGATGCCTTTCGGATTAATGACTTTACGGATTCTCTCGGTAGGTTCAATAATACTTTCAATAGGCTGACCGCTTCTAGGTCCTAGAAAGAGTTCATAATCAAACGTAAGAAGCAGGTTCTTTTTCATAATTTCCGCTATACAAAGGTAATAATCCCTTTTAATAGTTCTTTTTTTGGGTCAAAATAGTGATTGATGTACGATTTTATGCAGTTTTTGTTACTTCTTCACTCTTGGAATTGGTGATTTTGATTAATTCGTTTCTTGATCAATAATGTCTTTCTGCACATTTTTTCCTTGTCGAATACTCACTAGCAAATCATAAAGTTTCATAGGTAGGGGAGATATGTCAGTTTTCCATAGATATCCTTCTTTTAAAACCCCTCCGAACCCTTTTTTGAATCTGAAAACACCTTGAAGCGATTCGTTTGAGCTGTTCAATCGAACACCCACCAAATCGTAATTCTTCACTCCTTTATCGCGTAAGTGTTTCATCATATCATAGTGGAGATGTTTCATGCCACCGTATAATTTCGATTCTCCTCCTGATCCTGCATGTGTACACAATGCCGAATATTTAGTATAAATCATGAAAATTGCACCAATTGGGCGATCTTCATCATATACAACTCCGGTTTCAATATGGTTTTCGCCAAGTGTAGCATACAACTCATTAAAATATTCTATTGAGTCACGATGAATTTTAGCTCGTTCTGTCGTGGCTGTATACATTTTATAGAAGTCGTCGAAGACTTTTCGTCCAAATTCTATACGACCACCATTTTTAATACTATGCTGAACAGCTTTTTTATATTTTACATCATAAAGGCTCAAAAGCGTTTCATCGTCATTGCCATTCAATGGAGTAATATAAGTTCCAAACTCACAAGATGCGGAGTTGTTAGGCACTCCTAACATTATTCCGAATGGATGTGGTTGTATTAGTCTATGAACAATTTTTTGCGATTTGATGAATGCAATTAATTTAGTGAGAAATTCAACTTGATTAACTGCGTTTAGTTCTTCAGCATTTGAAACAGGTGCATGTAATATTTGTCCGAAGCGAAATTGCTTTACATGAAAAATTCTTATCGGAATATACGTTGCTGTTTGAGGATCTTCAACAATAATTACTTTGTTGTGATGATAATTATTATAGAACTTAGAAAATCCTTCAATAAATTGTACAGGCCACTTATCATCGAAGTTGATGTTTGGTGTTGAATAAGTTGAATCTGTAAAACTATAAATATTCATAACGGTTGGCGAAAATAGTAAAAAGTGTATTTCGTTTGAGATACACTTTTTGAATCAGATAGATCAGTGAAATTAATGAGAAAGAGTCGGTTGTTCTTTCAATAATAGTTTGGTGCATACTTCGAGAATTCGCTCTGTGGAATGTCCATCCCAATATGGAGGAATATCACCTTTCTTATAGGTTCCTCCAATAATTTCATTGATTTTATTTTGAACAGTTGTTATGTCAAATGGCACTAATTCATTTGTGCCAATCCACACTGTACTTGGTCGTTCTGTATTCGGACGAAGAGTTAAGCATGGTACTTTTCTAAACGTCGTTTCTTCTTGGATCCCGCCGCTATCAGTAATAACAAATCTACATTCAGCCGTTAGTTTTTGAAATGCGAAATAGTCTAATGGGTCAGTTAAAATGATTCGTGAATTTGCTTTCACGCGATCCATTAATCCGAAGTGTTGCAATTTGGCAAGTGTTCTTGGATGAATAGGGAAAACTAAGTCGTAGTTTTTATTTACATACTCAATAATGTCCAGTAGTTTATTCAATCCTTCTTCGAAGTCAACTGTAGCTGGGCGATGCATTGTCATTAATACAAAACCCTGTGCTTTTAAATTATATTGTGATAATACATCGCTTTCTTTGATTTTATGATCAAATCCTACGAGAGTATCAATCATCGTATTTCCAACAAAGTAAATCGATTCTTTATTGCGACCTTCTTTAATTAAGTTGTCTAATCCGCTTTGCTCAGTTACAAAGTAGTAATCGGAAATTTCATCAGTCAACAAACGATTAATTTCTTCGGGCATTCCTCTGTCAAAGCTACGTAAGCCACTTTCTAAGTGAGCCACTTTGCAACCTGTTTTATGGGCTGTAAATGCAGCAGCGAAAGTAGAATTGACATCACCTACTGCCATCACCATTGCAGGCTTGAATTCGTTGATTACGTTTTCAAGTCTAATCATTATTTCACCCATCTGGGTATTTGCAGATGCTTGAGGAATGTTAAGATAGAAATCGGGCTCGAGTTCGAATTGTGTAAAAAATACATCGGCCATTTTAGCGTCGTAATGTTGTCCGGTGTGAACAATTTTTATGTCAAAAGGATTTCCCATGGCTTCATTTACTTTTTTGAAGCGGGTGATCTTGATAAAATTTGGACGTGTTCCAACAACAATTAAAATGCGGTTATTCATGCTGGTCATTAATTTTTGACGGTATTTGTAAAGATACCATCTTTAGAGAGTTCGTCAATGAGTAAATTATTAAATACTTCTACGCCGTGTATGTGTAAATGGTTCTCATCGGCAAAGAATTTTAGGTCGGTTAGACCCTTTTTTCCTGTATAATCATAAAATTTGACCCCATATTTGCTTAAAATCGGGTTAATATCGTTCAAAAAAGCTTGATGTTCAGGTGGAAAATATAGGTAAGGGAGAGGGTGTTCAACTACTGCCACTGTGAAACCTGAAGACGTTAAGTAAGATAATAGCTTGTCAAAATAACCCAATTGGTATTTATTGGTTTTATACCGCCACTTAATTTCGTCGTGTGGCCTTGTTAATTTATATTTTAATGGAATAAATCCATCATACATAAATTCTTTATTTATTAAAAGCGGCTCGCTAAATTTATTAAATTGTCGTAATGTAAACATGTTAATGGCCCTAATATCTTTCGATGCCAGTGCAACATGTGCAGCTGTTTTTTCTTTGTTTATGTTTTGAATAAAATCTGAAATGGATTCAAGATTTTGAAAAGTCATTACGCGATCATAAACATCGATGATAACAACTTTGCAATTTTTTTTTGTGATATAATCCTTTGCTAAGTAATATGAACACATTAGGTTTTGATCGTCGGTGCCAAGGTTGTGCATTTTTATTCCCCTCGATTTAAATACATCCGGATCATATCCATGAAGAGCATGCGACGAACCCAACACAAAAACATCGTATGTGTCATTTTCATTGAAGGATTTAAACTTACGATAAGTTTTTCCTCCTTCCCAAACTTGACCAGAAGTAGCACGATACACTAATGGAATTCCACCAACCTTAATGGCAAATAGAGCAGCAAATACAACAAGATAGATTGTAATCGATGATAAAAGAAATAATGATATTTTCTTAAGTAGCTGCATCATCTTTAGAATTGAAAATAGATAAAGTTAATGTCGCCGAAGAACCCAAACAGAATTATACCTGTCATCACTAAAGAGTAGGTAATATACTTTATTGCTTTATTCTTAAAGAGCAATTTGTTTTTTGCAATTTTATCCATCTTAGGATCAGCAAGCATAAAGCCACCGATAAGTGTGAAAAGAAACAATGTTCTTCCTAAATTTTTCTCTCCTACTGAGAATACATCCAATGAGTGAATCAAGTGTTGGATGCCGAATTTTGTATGCGCAATGGATTTTATGATGATAGCTGCATCTGTAAAAGTAGTTGCTCTAAAGAAGATCCAAGCGAATACTACTAAGTGAAATGTAACAAACATATTGATAGTGTTTGTTATCATATTCTCAGGAATCTTTAAAGCTTTTAAGACAATGTCTTTTTGAATTGCTAAGATCAAGTATAAACCGTGAAGGAATCCCCAAATTATAAAATTCCAATTTGCACCATGCCAAATTCCACTAATCACAAATACGATCATTAAATTGATCATCATACGAGAAATTTTCACTCTATTTCCACCAATGGGAATATAAAGATAATCTTTGAACCAGGTGCTTAGTGATATATGCCAACGGGTCCAAAATTCTTTGATGTTTTTTGAAATATATGGAGTCTTAAAGTTTTCCATTAAATCAAATCCCATAGTTTTTGCAGCGCCAATGGCTATATCAGAATAACCTGAAAAGTCACAGTAGATTTGAATTGCAAATAGATAAGTCGCAAGTAATAATGTTAATCCGGTTTGTTGTTCAGGATGTGTGTAGGCAAGGTTTACCATTCCTGAAATATTATCTGCAACAACAATCTTCTTGAAAAATCCCCAAAGCATTTGTAATAGTCCATCTCTTACATTTTCATACTTGTATTTTTTCTCCTCGTGAAACTGATGTAAAATATTTTGAGGACGTTCAATTGGCCCTGCAACTAACTGGGGATAAAACATCACATACAGCGCATAATATCCGAATTTTCGCTCTGCTTTTTGTCTGCCATAGTATACTTCAAATGTGTAACTCATGGCTTGAAAAGTGTGGAAAGAAAGTCCAATAGGTAAAGCAATGCCTAAATATCGAATAGCCGTTGGATGTCCGTTGATCCAAGTGCCCGCTAAGTTGACATTGTCTAAAAAGAAATTGTAGTATTTGAATACTGCCAGTATGCCTACATTAGCAGCTATACTTGCAAAGAGAAAAATTTTCTTTTGTTTTTGTCTTGTTTCCGATTCAATTAAAATTCCTGCATAGTAATCAATAATTATCGTTCCGATTAAAATCAGAATATAAGCAGGTATAAAGTACATGTAGAAGTAGCAACTTGCTGCTAATAGTAATGCCCAACGATGTTCATGTTTTAGTAAATAGAACAAAACCGTTACTATTGGGAAAAAGAGAAGAAAGTCAAACGAGTTGAAAAGCATAGTTTAATAATTGATACCAATTACATTACTTTTTCTAACAGCTCTTTATATGTATAAATTCCGTCTATTTTGCCGTCTTTTAATTCATAAATTCGATCACAATTTCTTAGCGTTGTGATACGGTGAGCTATGATGAAAATTGTTTTATGCGAATCAGAAAGTGAGTCTATAGCATCACTTACTTCTTGCTCTGTTTGATTGTCGAGTGCTGATGTGGCTTCGTCGAAAATTAATACTTGAGCGTTTCTGTAAAGTGATCTTGCAATACTGATACGTTGACGCTGACCACCAGAAAGTTTTGATCCTCGTTCTCCAATGATGGTGTCTAATCCTTCAGGAAGTGAGTCAATCAGATTATCTAGCGAAGCTTGTGTAACAGCACGACGTACGCGTTCTTCATCGGCATTCCATTCGCCAAAAGTTATATTATCGCGAATAGAATTGTCCATTAAGAAAATATCTTGTTTCACATATCCGATCAAATTTCTCCAACCGCGTATATGTTCTAGTCCAAGTTTTTTTCCATCAATACAAATTTCTCCTTGTTGCTCTTCGTAAAATCTTAGAAGGACATTCATCAATGTTGTCTTTCCAGATCCTGACGATCCAACAATACCAATTTTCTCTCCTTTTTTTACTTCCATTGAAATATTCTTCAATGTTGGAGTTTCGCTATCAGGAAAACTAAAAGAGAGATTGTTTATCTTAATGTTGTTTTCAAAAGTAACTGGTTGCTGAGGTGCCTCGCTTTCTTTAGCTTTTTCAATTTCACTATACAAATTCAAATTGTCCATGGCCACCAAGTTTTTTTGAATATAAACCATTGAGCTAATGATACGATTTAAAGAAGGCATTAAGCGATATGCGGCCGCGGCAAATAAACTAACCATTACGATAGCTTGATCGCTATTGTCGGTTAAGAATATTGCATAAATGAAAATCAATACAATTCCTGAGAGTGCTACTAATTCATTTGCACGAATCGGAATTAAATTTTGCAAATACGACTTCATGTTTAAACTATGATAACTTTGCTGTAGCCGTAAAAATTTATCACGATAGAAAATTTCTCTATCGGCGAGTTTAATATCTATGTATCCGCTAATTGTTTGGTTAAGTGTTCCCATTGATTGAGGAAACAACATGTTCATTTTAGCGCCAATAATTGAAGATTTATTTCTTAACAATCGATAAATTAACCAAGTAGCAGGTCCAATAATACAAGCGATAAATAAGAAGAGCTTAATATCATAAATTGCGATACCTCCAACTATTAGTATTACAATAAATCCTTCTGATACTAACATAATCAATGGAAGAATTACCCATGAAATATAGGAAGTAGGATTGTTGATAATGCTATGCAATACATTACTGCTTTTTAGTCCTGTGAATGTGTGAAAATCGAGACCAAAGAATTTATTGAATTGACGTTTAGTAATGTCGTGTGCAATTTGTGTGCTAAACTTCGTTTGAAGATAGTTGACAAATAAACCAAATGCACTTTTGAAAACGAAGAATCCGAATACAATTAGAATTACAACAAGCAAAAATGTTTTGTCGCTGGTAAATCCAAAGTAGTCATACAAAGAATGTAATTTATTGTTTGCATGAATTGCTTTTGGATCAGCAGCAAGTTTTACCAATGGTAAGATTGATGCTAATCCAAAAACATCGAATATTGCCGATAAGAAGATTAATACGGTCATTCCTCCCATTTTCCTCTTTTGAGAGGCGGTAAGGTTTAGTCCAAGGCTTTTTATCGCCCTCGACAATGCTCCGTTTCTATCGACGTCGTTTTCTAATGACATATTTTAATATTGGTTATGCGTAATAACCACCACCGTATCCGGCAGGAATGTTTTTACTGCTAACACTATTTAATACGAACGACATATGTTTTACTTCGTTCTTTTCAACAATTTGATGTGCGATATCTACAAAGTCACGTTTAGAGTAACCAGCTTTCAATACATAGATATTGATATCTGCAAACTTCATGAATACTAACGCATCAGATAATAGTCCAACAGGAGGAGTATCAATAATAACATATTCATAATGTTCCTTCAAACTATTAATTAGAAGCTCTAAGTTCGGATCTAGAATTAACTCTGAAGCATTCGGTGTACGAGGTCCCGTTAAGATAACTTGAAGATTATCGATACTTGTATCTTTAATGATTTCATTCATTGTTGCTTTACCTACAATAAAAGAAGTTACACCAACATCATTTTGCAAATTGAATGCATTTGCTTGTTTTGGTTTGTGTAAATCTAAATCAAGTAAGATTACTTTTTTCTTCGCTTTAGCTAGAATGGTAGCTGTATTTACTGCAGTAAATGTTTTTCCTTCACCTGCAACCGATGATGTTACCAAAATAACTTTGCTCTTCGATTTTGCAGCGAAGTAAGATAAATTGGTCCGTATGACTCGAAAGGCTTCGGCAATTTGTGATTGAGGATATTTATCAGCAACTAAATATTCTGATTCCGCTTCTTTGCTTTTTCCAACTACTCCAATAATTGGAAGTTCAGTTGCATCTTTTAAATCGTCTTTAGTTTGGATATAGTTATAGTAAACTCCTTTAAAGAAGATGATTAAAAATGCTAATGCTAATCCGCCGCCAATACCAGCAGCTAAAGTTTTAATTGCAAGAGGGCGTAATAATCCTGTTGCATATGCCGGTTCAAGTACAAATTTATCAGCTACAATTCCTGCTTTTGCAATTATTGTTTGCGCTCTTGTTTCCAATAGGAACTCATAAATCTTCGAGTAAATCTCAACATTTCTATTGATGTTTACTAAGCCTCTTTGAGTTGTTGGCATTTGACGAATTGTATTTTGATATTCGCCAACTTGAGAACTTAAACTGTTAATTCGATTAACGAGTGTTTTACGAATATTAAGTACAATGCCTAGAATTTTTTGTTTTGAGTTGGATATCAAAACATCATTATCGACAACAGGTTTCGAACTTTCAGTATTACTAAATAATAAATTAGTTCTTTTCTGTTGTAAAGCATATAATTCGTTGAATGCATTTGATAGAGCTTCGTCGTTTGCATCAGCAAGAACCGAAGGCGAAATAGCAAGATTATCTCCACCACTGCTGGTTAAATATTCATACATCATGTCAATCGACTTCAGCTGAATATTTAATCGTGCTTTCTCTGTATCAAAATCAACTACTCGTTGAAATAGTACACTTTGTTCTTGACCTAGATTGAATGTAGTACGATCCTTTTGAAACTGCTCAAGATTTCCTTCAACACCGTTTAATTGTCCTTCAACTTCGCGTAATTGTCCATCGATGAACGCTAATGTGTTTTCGTTTACATTCTTATTTACTGCAATCGAATTCTCTATATAGATGTTGACTAATGTGTTTAAGAAGTCAACTGCTTTTTCTTGAACTTCGTCTTCGATAGAAATTGAAATTGTTGTTGCACTATTATCTTTATTAATAATAAGTGCGTTTTGATATGTCTGAACTAACTTAGCGTGGTTGCGGAATTTAAAGATGTAAGGAATTTCTTGAATTTTAGAATTCCTATCAATAACTGCTGTGTCAGGCGTAATAATAAACGAAAAGCGATCAGTAACTAATGGCTCACCAAAATGCGCCTCTCTTTTAAATTTATAACTTTCGGTATTTACTTCAACAACGTAGTTATGTTTGTTTTTTACGTGGATTTCAAATGGAACTTCATACAATGAAGGATCGGTAAGTTTCCCCTCAACGGTAAATGGAGTCCCACGATAAACTTCACCGGTCTTAATTCTGCCTTCAATGTAATAGGAGATATCGAGATTAAGTTTAGTAATGGTTTCGTCAACTAATTTTGTTGATTGTAAAATTTTAATCTCGTTTGCCACATCTTCTTTTTTAGGAGGTGTAGGCAAAGATTCACTCAAAGCATCTTTAAATGGATCTTTTGGTGGTTTAACCAAAATTTCAGCCGTAGCACCATAGTACTTCGTGGCTTTGTATAAAAAGGCAACGGATCCGCCTATCCCCAATGCTAGAAATAATACAAACCAATACCAATTTTTGCCAATGGTAGTTAAAGTTCGTTTAATGTCTTTTTGGTCGATCAGGTTATTACCGCCCATCAGTTTTTTTTCCATCTGGAATTTCTATTGTATTTAATCGTTGTAAAGTTTCCCGAACCGTTTGTACGGAGGAATGGCAAAATAGTTTGATTTATCTCCTGCACATAATCAAAATTCTTAAAATCATACATTTTGCAAGCAAACCTGCACAAAAATAGCTAAAGACGAGCAGGAGAAGCTTATTTTAAGACTTTTCTTTTGAGGTTTCGGTGAATTTCGGGCGGAATATTGTCGATTTTATCAAATATTTGATTGGAAGTCCCGTAATTAGGGATTTTTGAACATCCTTTTCAATTTTATTAGTTCTCTATTGTGAATATGTACTAAACTTACTTAATTTAAGTGCTCCATTTTAAATTAATTTTGCTAACGTAACCTCTGTAAATGGTTTTCGTTTACAACTCTTGCAATAACTTTCTATGAAAAAAGCTCTAATTACCGGAATTACCGGACAGGATGGCGCCTACTTGGCTGAACTTTTGTTATCAAAAGGCTATGAAGTGCATGGTATCAAACGTCGTAGTTCACTATTTAACACTCAACGTGTAGATCATTTGTATAATGATCCACATGAAACCGGAGTACGTTTCAAACTTCATTACGGTGACCTTACCGACTCTGTTAATATTATTCGAATTATCAGTGAAGTACAGCCCGATGAAATTTACAATTTAGGAGCAATGTCGCACGTGCATGTGAGTTTCAGTTCACCTGAATATACTGCTAATGCTGATGGTATCGGAGCACTTCGTATTTTAGAAGCTGTTCGAATGTTGAACATGACTGATAAATGTAAAATTTATCAAGCGTCTACCTCTGAATTATATGGTTTAGTACAGGAAATTCCTCAACGTGAATCGACTCCATTTTATCCCCGTTCTCCTTATGCAGTTGCAAAACTGTATGCCTATTGGATTTTCGTGAATTATCGCGAATCGTACAATATGTTTGCTGTTAATGGTATATTATTTAACCATGAATCGCCCTTACGCGGAGAAACATTCGTTACTCGTAAAATTACTCGTGCAGTTTCTCGAATTGCCCTTGGATTACAAGACAAAGTATTCATGGGGAATTTAGATGCAAAACGCGACTGGGGACATGCTAAGGACTATGTTGAAGCAATGTATTTGATGTTGCAGCAAGAAAAACCTGAAGATTATGTAATTGCAACAGGAATTACTACTCCGGTGCGTGATTTCATTATCATGGCCTTTGCGGAAGTTGGCATCGAACTTGAATGGAAAGGAAAAGAGGAAAACGAGGTTGCCGTAGTTAAAAAGTGCAATAATCCTGAGTATCAAGTAAAGGTTGGTCAAGAAGTGGTTGCTATCGATAAAAGATACTACCGCCCGGCCGAAGTTGATTTATTAATTGGAGATCCTTCAAAAGCTAATAAGCAACTTAATTGGAAGCCTAAATATGATCTTCCTGCTATTGTGAAGGAAATGGTTGCATGTGATCTTGAGGCATTTAAAAAGGACAAATATCTTCGCGAAGGCGGACATCAGGTTTTGAATTACCACGAATAATCTCCTCTTTTTGAATTAGATACAATGAATAAGAATAGTAAAATATACGTTGCTGGCCACAGAGGAATGGTTGGTTCTGCAATTGTAAGGAAGTTAAAAGCGGAAGGCTTTAATAATCTGATACTTAGAACCTCAAAAGAGCTAGATTTAAGAGATCAGAAA
>Ga0255347_1001634_pt1 | contig 34677 bp, 35 predicted proteins | sample wastewater_treat_2_FD_192479 | JGI IMG/M metagenome (GOLD analysis project Ga0255347, IMG submission 192479) | Wastewater microbial communities from Lulu Island WWTP, Vancouver, Canada - plant24 | ecosystem: Engineered > WWTP > Wastewater > Unclassified | place: Canada: Vancouver, British... | reverse complement strand
CAAAAGGGACGCCTGGAAAAACGCATCAAAAAAGACTCCAGACGACACGCGCGCGCGAGGGCAAAAGCGCAATATCTTCATATCTTGACAGATGCGGAGTATAAACTCTCACCCAAAGTTGCAAGCCCGTCTCACTTGGACAAGTGGGGATAACGCTTTATGAAGTGGGGAGATAGCTTGGACTATGTTTGGACTTGGACATCGGCTGTTTTGGACGTTTCTGGACGTCTTTGTATCAGTAATAATTGCAAATAGGGCTGATTTTGGACTGGAGTTGGACATCCGCCAGCTCCAGCCCAAAATACCGATTTAGAAAAGCCGCAACTGAAGTGACAAAACTCCAATCAGAAATGCTTCGAGACCCTGATCTGAGTCTATAATCTGGACTTTGTAGTCTAAATTAAATGGCTGTAAAATAATACGTCTATTGGTGGGATCGAGTTCCACTTTCTTGAGAGTGACTCCATCGTCGGCTCTGATCGCACAGACCTTTTCATTGGCAATTTCCCAATCCAGCTCCTGTTTGATGACCACGATGTCCTCATGCAGGATATTGGGTTCCATACTGTGTCCATTTACTCTAAATGCCATATACTTATCAGTCTGCCCTGGGAGCAAGGAACGAGGGAGCTCAATATTCTCGCCTAAATCCCGGCAGTCTATGATGTGCTCTCTGGGTCCGGCGGAAATATCGCCGATAATCGTGAGGTTCACAGTGCGAGTGTAATCTATTGTAGGGGATTGGATTAGCCCGGTCTTGCTATCGACGACCTTGAGTTTCTCCTCCAGTCTCTCCTTCATCCAACCGTCAAAATCCTTCACGATCCGGGTCGTACCCTTGCCAGTCAGAAGCCAATTTACATTCACTTCAGACTCGGATAACTTGAGTAAAAGTTCGGGATCTGGGTAGCGCTCTCCGGCCTTATACCTCGATAACGAGGCGGCCGAGATGCCATATTTTTTGGCGAACTGATAGTTTTTTAACTTCATACTCTTCATCAGCATAGCCAACCGTTGTCCAACCTCTGGGGCTGCCATAATACCTCCATTGTTCAATTTGCCATTGACATATTTCCATACGGATTTATAGTGAACTCAGAACATCAATATATAGCCGTATAGTTGTGTCAATGATTATTTTCGGAGGGGGTCTATCCCAATGGCATTCGTGCCAGCGAGTTTAGCGCCCTTCAGAAAAGTGCCGGAAAAATCCGCCGGACTGCAGAAAGGACTTCCCAAGATATTGGATGCAAGGTACTTAGCACCATGTTAAAACTAACCAGAGAGGTGAAAATGACCGCGAAACAGTGCAAAAAATCGAGCTGCGAAGCCTGCCTAGTGCAGAATGTCCAAGTCCAACCATATCCACTCGGACTTGGACAAAATGGCTTCAAACTCTCACTGCGCATAGCATCCGGGCACAATATCCATTCTTTGTGCGAAATTGTGTCCAAGTGCTACGAAAAATGTCCAAGTCCGTGTCCAAGTCCATGTCCAAGTCCAGAGGAATGTCCATGTCCAAGTCCAAGTCCGGCACCTACAATTTGTCCAAGTCCAATTACAGGTAATCGGATATCATGGGAAGGATATGAAATGGAGAGAGATTTTACGATGATCTGGCTGCCCCTTGCACGGGTGGCAGAACTGACAGGCAAGTCGATCAAGACGATCCGCAGACTGGTGAAAGAAGGAAACCTGCCTGCGGTCAACAGATTGGTGCCCAGCGGGAAGAGCCATACCACCAAGACCTTCGTTCTGGCGGCAGGTGAGCTTCTCGATCTGGAGATAGCCGACTGCAAGAGTAAGAACCAGCAGGGAGTCTGCCTGGATCGGGAGCTGATGAACATGGGCTCCGATAAACGGGACTGCCGGTTCATCACAGCATATATCAAAGTAGGATACAAGGAGGATTAATGGAAACACTGGAAGAGATCATCGGCCAGTATGACAGAGCAGAATATGACGCAGACTGCCGGAGGATAGCGGAACTAATCAAGTCCGGAGTCCCGATCAAGTTCACGAAGTATGCCAATGGATCAGATAAAACTATCCAAACGGAGATAAATGCGAAGGTGGTCGGCAGAATCAAACCTGCTCCCGTCGAAAATGTACAGGAAGCGCCAACATCAACTGAGATCGCCTCTCCTATATATAAGGAAGAGGAAACACAGGCTATCGAGCCCGTAACGATCTCTGAGCAGATCGAAGCCGCCAGCTTGAATCTGGAGCCGGAGAGCAAGGAACTGCTCAGTTGCATGGTCGAGGCTCAACTCCACTCCCAGTTCTGCGAGACGGTGCTGAATCGCCTGGCTGAGACGGAAGCCAAGCTGGAAGAGTGGAAGCTGATCGCCAAGGAATACAATGCAGGGCTCTTGGTGCCCGAGTTGAAAGCGATCAAGGGAATCAGGCAGGAACGTACTTTAAGGTTATGGGTGGAGAAGTACACTGAAAGCAACCGGGATATGTTCGCCTTGATCCACAAGAGCAAGAACCAAGTCCGGGGCCGCAAGGTTACCTATCTGGAACAGCACTTCCTGATGAAGCTGCTGCTCTCGCCTCAGAAGATCAAGATCGGCTCTGCCATCGTGACCCTCAAGAGCTATGCCAGGTTGGGTTCTTTGGAATCTCCCAGTTCAATACCGACCCTGAGACGCTGGTGCGAAGACTACATGCGGAACAATCCTGCCGTCTGGACTCAGGCAAGGCAAGGCAGCAAGGCAGTGGCGGAAGAGATCGTCAAGACCATCAAACGGGATAATGAGCTACTGAAAGTGGGTCAGGTCTGGGTAGCCGATGGTCATACCCTCGCCTTCGACATCGTCAATCCCAAGACCGGGAAAGCCCAACGCATGACCATGATCATGGTCTTTGACTGGGCAAGCCGCTATCCGGTAGGAGCGGCACTCGCCTATACCGAGGACAGCCAACACATCCAGATCGCCTTCAGAAATGCCATCCTCAACTGGGGTGGGGTTCCCAAGTACGTTTATCTCGATAACGGCAAAGCCTTCAGATCAAAGCTGTTCAATGAGAAGTGGCAGGATCATGACCTCACCAGTGACCTGGCGGGTATCTTCCCCAGGCTGGGCATCGAAGTGGCCTTCGCAGAAAGCTACAATGCCAAAGCCAAGATCATCGAACGGTTCTTCAAGACCTTCCAGGAGCAGTTCGAACGCTTCATCAGCAGCTTCCGGGGAGCATCGGTGGCCGATAAACCAGCCACGCTGATGCGCAACGAGAAGTGGGCAAAGAAGTTGTATGAAGCCAATCCTCCCACTCTGGAAGAGGCCATGCAGATGATTGGGTTCTATATCCGCAAGATGTATGGCGAGACTCCACACAGCGGACTGGGCGGTAAGACCCCCTGGTCGGTGTATAGCGCAGTCAAGCCGCCAGCGGAACGCAAAATCGAAGCCAAGCGGCTCAACTTCCTGATGATGACCGAGAAACGCAAGACCCTGCGGAATAACGGCATCGTTCTCAACAAGCTGATGTACTGGGATACGAAGCTGATGGAACACATCGGCAAGGAAGTCATTATCCGCTACGATATGGCAGATCTGCGCTGGATCGTGGTCTATGACCTGCAAGACAACTTCATCTGCCAAGCCGAGGTTCGCAGGTCGCAGAATCCCTTCGTACATCTCGATAAGAGCAATCCCATCTCCCAAGCCGAGTTGAACAAGGAAACCCGGGAGATCAAACGCTACCACAAACAGATCGAGAGGCGCACCAAACTCACCGTCCGTCATAGCTCGGATGTAGTCGAGAACCTGGTCAGGCCGCTGCTGATGTCTACTGCGAACCCCACCTTCATTCAACCGCCAATGCTGGAAGCTCCCCTGCCGGGTCCTGAGCAGGAGATAGCCAGGCTGGAACAGATAGTTATCCACGAGCAGAATCCGGTGGTTCAAGAAGTTCCGGAACCGCTGGAAGAGATGGCGAAGCTGGAAGCGGAAATAATCCAGGAGCAGACCAAAGACGATAGTGATAACCAGGCTAAGCATCCAAGCTCGGATATCAGCCTGAAAGAGATGTTGAACCGGATCGGAGTAGAGAGGAAATAATCATGGAACAAGGAAAACTCATCCAAACCGTCAATGTGATCAGAGCCCAGCAGTGCATCGACTTCCTGCTCACACGACCCAAGCAGGAGATCGTCGGGTTGGGCATGCTTTATGGCAAACCGGGACTGGGCAAGACCACCTTCGCCACCAGAACGGCCTTCCGCAATGGTTATACATACCTGCGCCTGGAAGCTACATCAACTCCCAAGACCTTCGCCAAAGAACTGCTAAGCAGCTTATACCGAAACTATGGCTATGGCGATTACATCCCGCATGGATCGACCAACACGCTGTTCAAGCAGTGTGTTCAAGTCCTATGTGAACAGCAGGATGCGGTGATCATCATCGATGAGATCGACTATGCCTTCCGCTATTACCAACTACTAGGTTCGATCCGGGACCTGGCTGACGAGACCCTGGCAGTGATCCTGTTGATCGGGATGCAGGAAGCCAAGGATAAACTATCCCGCATCGATTCCCACTACTTTGACCGCTGCAACTACTTTTACGAATTCCAAGATAACACCAAGGAGGATATCATGAAAGTCACCAAGAAAGTGATGACCGATCCGGTCGATAAGACCACCACAGACTTCGTCTGGAACTACAGTAAGGGCAACCTGCGGCAGGCCATGAAGGTCATGCATATGCTGGAAACCCGCACTGACAAAGAAACCCCCTTATCTGAGCTGGTGCTGAGGGAGGCCTTATGACACAGCAAGATCTGGTACGCCGCTTCATGCTCCAGTTCCGACGTCCCTTCAACCAGAAACTGGTCTGCGAGATGACGGACGCTCCCCTGGAGATCGTCAACGAGGTTATGCACACGATGCTAGCCGAAGGCAACATCAAGCGTATCTGTAAGGATGAAGAGATCTATGTCTATGCCCATCGCTATGACTTCAAGTTGGTTAACACGCATTCGCAGAAATTGGATTTCAGTAAGATGGAGTGCGGGAGACTGCTTAAGGTTATCGCCAGCCAGAAAATACGCAGCATCCGGCACCTCGCTTCGATCTACGGACGCAGCAGGCAGTGGATCTATCTCTATCTGGAGGCAATGGCTTCGGTTAAGGTAATCGGCATCGATCAAAGCGGATACTGCGTGTTAGACCCCCAGAAAATCCCCATGGTGGGATCGATTGTGATCAAGGGCATCCTAGGCGAACTGCGCAGCAAGGCCGGGATGCCACCCAAGCAAAGAGCGCCGTACAAAACTAAGAAGCGCATGGATCAACACTTACAACAAGCACTGTAAGACCAGCCAATCGGGGGCATTCTATGGATCAGGAACAGAGAGAACGAAAACTACGTCAACAGATTCACGGCCTCAGGGTCAAGAAGTTCCACTGGCCGATTGAAGCTTTCAAGTTCATCATGAACGGCATGGGCTATGGCGATTCGCTCAGAGCCCTATCCGAGGACAAGCTACTCGAGTTCAAGGCCATCATGCTCAAGTACCGCAGGCATGGCCGACCTCTCGAATACAACTACGATAAGCAGGGCAAGTACATGCATGCCCTGATGAAGCAAGTCGGTTGGACCGAGTCTCAGCTTCGGGCATTCACGATAAGCCACTATTCCAAAAGCCACTGGAACCTGCTCACCAAGAAGGAGCGCAGAGCGGTCATCGCCATGTTCCAGTCCTACATCAAGAAACAAGAGATCAATCAATCACCGAATAATCAAAGCGATCCTAAGGAGGATTCAAATGAGTAAAGCGAGCAAGCCAATCAAAGAACGCACCTTAACCGATGCTCAAGGTAGGGAATTCCCAGTCAAGGTGCTGCACACCGAAATAGTGGAAAAGGACGCCGCAGTCAAGAAAGCGATGGACTGCGCCATCAAACTGCAGGAACGGATTCTATCTGACAAACAGAAAATGATCCAGATCATCGAGAACTATCTGAACGACGCTGCTCGCAGGAATGGCCTCGAATGGAAGGGCAATGCCCTGCTCATTAGCTTCGATGAGAAATTCCGCATCGAGATGCGCTTCCGGGAGAAGATTCAGTTCGGGATCGAGCTGCAACTCGCCAAGCAGAAGATAGATGAGTGCATCAAAGCCTGGTCTGCCGACTCGAGTGACAATCTTAAGGCCATCATCAACGAAGCCTTCCAAGTTGATAAGCGAGGTCAGTTGGCTCGTTATCGCATCTTCGCCCTGCGCAGATACAAGATCAAAGACCCGGTCTGGAAAGAAGCTATGGAACTGATCGATAAAGCTATCCTGGTCACTTCCACCAAGCAGTACATCTCTTTCGCAGTGCGAGACGAGGCTGGTAACTACAACCGAATCGTACTGAACTTCAGTGCCCTGTAGATACTGTCTCATGATAGCCCACCCTGATTTGATCAAAGCAAGGGAGATTGAAACATGGCATCCATAGAAACGATAACAGCAGAGGAGCCAATGAAAGTGTTCGACGTCAATCGCAACTACCGACCGGACGAGGTTGCTGCCGCTCTCCGAGTGAGCAGGAAAACCGTCTATCGTTGGATCAGAGACATTGCCAACCCTCTGCGTGCATTTCGCACTACTGAAAACGGACAGCTGCGCTGCTCCGGAAAAGACCTTAACCAATACATCACCAAGAATCAGGTCAAGCCCGAGTATGAGTAACTCCATCGAGTTCCGCATCAAGCGGGATAACTGCAAAGAAGCCTATTTGAACGGCAAGACCGAACCCACTGAGCTGGCGGTGATCTTCGGAGTCTCCGATATCACCGTCCGCAAGTGGATCAAGTCCGGCAAGTGGGACGAGATGTTCAAGGAAGAGCGTAAGCTCGACCATGAGATCAGCTTAGCCCGCAAGAAGGCACTCATCCAGGCACTGCGAGAATATGCCAAGAATCCTGCCGATACCGCTCTGCAGAGTCTGGTAAGCCTGATCAAGCAGAACCAGAAAGACTCAGAGCCATCCAAGGAATTGAACGATTATATCGTACGCTTCCTGGATCAGGTAACTGATTACATGATCGAGAAGGGACACGAGACCTTGCTCAAGCAGTTCCAGGGCGTTGTCCTTGATCTTGCAGAATTCTTAAGAGTTAGAAATGGATAGATATACAGCCACCGACATGGTTGCCTCCAAACCAACAAACCAACCTACCCTCCAAACCCTCCAAGCCTACAGAACAGCGGAGCCGTTGCCTCCGGCTCCGCTGAACCTTCCAACCTACCTACAGCCTCCAAGCCAACAACCCGACATGGTCAGTCCTCCGACCTCCGGGTCCCCGACGCCCGTTCCCCTGGGCGTCGGGGGGTTACCCGGTTATGCCTAAGAAGTTCATTCAGCGGCATAACAAGGCTCTGACGGAGATCGCATCCAAAACGATCTCCGTCTTGCCTTTTATAGACGATAATCCCGAAGCCAAAGCAGAACGGATCAGGAGGACAACTGCAGAGGGATGGGATGCTTTCTCGTTCTTCTGCCATACCTATTTCCCGCATATCTTCCCACTACCTTTTTGCCCAGCGCACGAGACTATGTTCGATGAGACTGATAAGGGCTCAGGCATCATCGCCATTACCGGTTTTCGTGGGCTGGGCAAAACGGTTCTCATGGGAGTGGTCTATCCGATCTGGATGATCATCAAAGGTGAGCGCTACATAATCCATACTGCTGCAGACATAGATCTGGCACAGGAGAGGACAGCGTTTACCTTACATGAACTGCAGAACAATAAGCGGCTCACCATCGATTATCCTGAGCTGCAGCCAGTGGATGCCTTCGATCTGGACTTCTATCTCAAGAATAAAGCCAGGATCAGAGCCAGGAGTATCAAGCAGAGCCATAGAGGAACTATCAATCCCAAGACAGCTAAGAGGCCCGGACTGATCGTCTGTGATGATATCGATAAAGAAGAGAACATGGGTAACCAGTCCATCGGTAAACGTAGGATGGAGAAGATCTCCCAGGAGCTTGCCGGAGCACTGGCACCAGAGGGTGGCGGCCGCATAATCTGGCTCGGTAACCTGGTACACCCCAACTATGCCATCTGTCAGTTCCAGGAACTCATACTAGGCGAAATGCGGGCCGATAACCCGGATTTGGACTTGGGATACCAGTCGGTTCTGAAAACGCACCAAAAAGCGATTTTACGCTTCTCTCTCGAAGATCAGCATGGCAAGTCTATATGGGAAGATCAATACCCTACTGCCACTCTGCCAAACTTAAGAGCCAAGTTCGGCCTGACAGGCTATCAAAGGGAGATGTTGGGTCAGCCAGTAATCGAGGGGAACATCTTCAAGAACCACTGGTTCACCAAGTATAGATCTCTACCTGAGCCAGCCAGGATGAAGCGGGTTTGGCTTTATGCCGATCCTGCCTGGGGAGAGAAAGGCTGCTTCAAAGCCATCATCTCCATAGGCTATGATGGAAACAGGTTCTATGTGATTCATGCATGGATACGGCAGACTGAGAACACAAAGTTCTTCAGATGCTACTATGATGCCTATCAGGAGTTGGATCGCACCTACCGAGTGAAAGCCAGGGCAGCTTGCGAAACCACTTACGGACAAGGCAGAATATTAGCAGACTTTGATCGATGGGCAACCGATAACCATCTGCCACCCATCAGTCACCGCATCAAGCGCATAGATAACAAAGATAACAAGAACCTTCGCATCGAGAGAACCGAGACCATCATTGAGACGGCAAAGGTGCTCTTTCCGGAGGGTCAGGATACTCCCACCCTGATATCCCAGTTCCTCACTTATCCTGATGGCTATATCGATGGATGTGACGCTCTGGCCGGATGTCTGGAACGCTTCTCGGAATACGATATCGGCAGGAACAGGGTCAAGGTCAGGAGATTCTCCTTCTAATGAACTACTACGATAAGCTCATGCTTGAATACTACCGGGTCCTCAACAATGCTTGGAAGACTGAGATCAAGGATGCTGCCGGGCTTGCCATCAAGATGCTGAGTGACATGCCGCGAGCAGAGAAGCTAAACAAGGACTCTATAGATAAGCTTATGGGCATCATCAATACCCAGTTGGGAGATGACTTCGCAGCCCTGGTCAATGATCCCACCAAAGCGATAATAGACCGCTGTGTGCGGCTTGGACTGAGAGACACTCAAGTGCAAGCCCCCACCAAGACCAGCATCGGACTCTGGGGCATCGAAGATCAGTATCTCTCATCCACTATCCAGAAACAGCAGTTGTTCTGGATCGGCAATCACTTTGAAGCTGATGTCAGGCAGAACTTTGCAGATACCCTCTCCAAAGCTATCGAGCAAGGCTATACCAAAGAGATGCTGGCAGACACCCTCAAAGATCAGTTCAATGACCTCGCCAACCGCTCCTCTCATTACTGGCAGGGCCTGGCAGAGCACACAGCACTCAGAATACGTGAGTTCGGAAGGCTTCAAGGATACAAGAAAGCCAAAGCAAGATACTACAAGCTAGTGGTGATCCTGGATGACCGCACCAGCGACATTTGCCGGGCTCTGGCAGCCCAGGACAAGATATATCCCCTGAACGATGCCATTGAAGTGATGGATAACCTCATGGCTCTGGATACCAAGTCCAATAGCCTTGATGATGCCCGGGAATACATCAAAGCTCTTGCCCCTTGGATCAAGGATGATCAGATCGAGTACGACTCAGAGATGAACCCCGTAGGAGTCTCCGGAGTGCATACTCCGTTTCCACCGTTTCATTGGAAGTGCAGAACAACAACCGTACTTTTCAGCGACTAATTGCAATCATTGGATAATGACATCAATCTCTATTTCCAATGATCGACGCTTTTAAACAGTCAATGTCCAAAGACAACCCTCCGGGTATTTTTTCAACCTGCTCAATGAATGTCTGTCTTTGGGCGGGATTGGCTATAATCTCTTCTCTCGCATAGTTTAGGTACGCAACGAAATACAAATATTCATTATTATTCGAATATGCAGCTTCAATAGCTTCTTGATATAACACTCGCCCTTGCTGGAACTGATTATTACGGAAGTGAATCAAACCCCGGGTAGCCTTTGCACATAGCTGTGTAATCTGGTCAGCATTAGCGAAATTAATGCTATCTAAGTATTCGAGGGCTTCTTTTGTCTGGTTTTTTAATGCATGATAGTATGCAATATTATTCAATAGCAGAGGATCGTTAGGATGGGATATCAATCCAGCTTTACAAAACATAGAGGCTGTATCGTAATCTTGATAAACAGAGCCTGCGACATCAGCACCAATCAACACAGGCGTTTTACTAAACGGTTGATCCACGAACCACTTTTGAGTCAGTTCAATAACATCTTGCCATTTTTTGGCTAAATAAGAATCCCGAGCTTTAGCTTCATAAAAAGTATTTAGATCCTCGTAATTCACGTCGATGTTAAGAAGAGAATCTTTACTATTTGCCCATTCAACCTGTGCAAGTGTATTGTCATTCGGATTCTCTATTGCTTTCTTAAAAAAACCTCTACTTCTCTTTCGACTTCCGTTCATTAGTTCTAGAGTGGCTATTGCACTTGCTAACTCAGATATGTGAAACATGTTATCGTTCCAGGACTCAAGCAGTTGGATACCTTTCTTGACATTAGTAGCTGGTAGAGATAATGATGTTGTGACAGCAATATCTGAAGCCAATATCCATGGATCTTTTTTAAGCAGATATTGGTTTTGGCGCAGGCAGAATAAGGCCAAATCCTCTTCATGATAATGCACGGCAAGCCTGATCAATGATCTAATGACATATCTATTATGGGGAGCTAGATGAGCTGCTGTTGTTATCGATCTGATAGCCTGCTTTTTATTGCCAACGATTGAGTACAATCTGGCTAACTCAACATATGCAAATGGATTTCGAATATAAATCATTACAAATGATTTAAGATCTTTAATCTTGTGCCTTATCCTTTGGCGATTCTCATCCGTCAGAAAATCTTGAAAAGACACATTGTAGTTATGATTCTCATTGAGGATGTCCTTTCCGATGAACTTACCGGCAAAGTCCTTCTGCCTTTGAGTTGAATCAGGATGCGAAAAAACATAATTGGCCGCTTCTATTGCCTCAGTTAAGCTTTTATTGTCTGATAGAATTGCATGATTCATTAAGTCTAATGCTATCACTAATGAAGGTGTTTTTTTCCAATCTGATGCCAGTGATTGAATATCATGAAAGCTGGGTATCAAACTAACTGAGCATTGGTTTACTGAATCCAGCTCACCTAATTGTGTTGTTTTGGTCAGGTTTCGGAAGTTTGGAATAACATTTCTGTCTTTGTTTACAGTAAATACAGCCATACTTTACCTGCTAAGAAATCGTGCCCGAAATTGCAATAGATCGAAAGCAGACACTACTCTTTCTAGATCGTAAGGATTTCCGTTTGTAACACTTTGCTTAACTAGGTTAGTTTTAGGATGTCCTCTCATTTCGGGAAATGGGTAACATAGATACGACACAATGTCCAACAAGTCTTTTGTTACTATATTATCACCAATGCTTCTCGTCAATTCCTCTTTAACTATTTGGAGAGCTACAGAGAAGCCATTTAGCAAATAGTCTTTTACCGAATCGAAACTATCATGCCAGTTTCTCCAATGAAAATTATCAGGGATATTATCATAAAGAAGTGTAGAAAACCTAAATCCAGTAAAGTAGAAGACGGCCAAACTACCGAGTAAATATAAGTCTATGGCGAAAGCACGAAGTTTCCAGTCTTTATTGTAACTTCCATACATTATCTCGGGTGGGGCATATGTGTAATCTCCAGAATACTCCTGATCATTGAACGGAGATTTATGGAGTGGAGATTGTGATCTGCCCAAGTCCCCGATTAATGTGTCATCATCTAGCACTAACACATTAGAAGGTTTGAGGTCTTGATGAGAGACCATAATGTAGTGAAGTTGCTTCAGACCAACTGCAACACTATGTAGAGATTTACACTTCCAAGCAATATTGCATTCACCAGTGTACGCAATTTTCTGTCGGACATCACAAGAGGCTAAATCAAAAATCAGATAAGGGACTTGAGGAATGACATATTCTGGCAGTATCTCTATATCAGCTTCATTTGCCGCTAGGATTTTGCTGACATGATTATCTTTACAGACCTTCGAGATGTCTCTTTCGTAGACAAAGGCATTGGTTACTTCGGCCATTCTGTCTGCAATATTTTCACCACCTGGCAGACTAAAGAACTTTATGTAGTCAAACGCTTTAAGGAAGCAGACTCTGACTTTTTCTTTGTCTTGTTTCTTCACTTTATAACAAACTGAGAAGTACCCTCCAGTAGTGTTATCAGTCGGTATCTTTTCAAGAACTTCCCAACCAGATTTTAATACAATTCCAGTAAGATTATGGGCTGCATTAAGTGCGTCGTTCATAAACACCTCTTCAAGCTGTTCTTTCATTCAATGACTTGATTAACCAGTATCGTCTCATATCAATGCTGTATTAATCCGATGTGTGAAGCTTAACTGATTGCTCAATCAGGCTAAGGACATAGGAAAAATTGCTGTCGTCATTTATGATAACTTGATAATCTCCATTCCCAACAGTTCCGATACCAGATACATCAGTTGCAAGATTCAAGTTGTCTATTAGCTTCCCCTTCGGTATATTTATAAATACTTTTAGCTGGGATTTCTGGATAATGATATCAACCACGTTAGACTTTTTCTTAAAGGCTATATAGTGTTTTTTGGGCTCTACCATCAGATTCCATCTTGAAAGTATATCCTCTTTCAAGGCTTCATAAAGCTCAATGGTATCTTCGCTTGCTCTGCCTGTATGATATTCTTCTGTATACACTACCACTTGTTTAGAGACCTTTCTCATTGTTGAGTCTTTTCGAGCTAGTTTTTTAATGCTTGTGCCAGTACTAGTATGGTCTATTCTGCGGTACGATATGAAACCGTCTTGATATAGCTTGACTTCCCAAAGTGATATTGGCAGATCGTTGAAAATAAGAGCGCCCATTTGATGGCTATTAAATGAAGTAGATACGAAGTACACTCTAGATTGAGCCCAGTCGATGTCTTCTGCAACAAACATCTTTTTCTTGATAGTTCCAAATTTCAAAACAAATTCCGCCTTACGATCCAACATCTTACCCAAATATGCATAACCTTGATCAATCACACTTCGGTTTTCGCAACGCTTGTATTCAATAATAACAAAAGAATTTGTCTCAGGGTCATAAGCAAGTGTGTCGAGTCTATAATTGTCAACTGCGAATTCTGAGCATACCAATTCAAGACCGAAAATCAAGCCCAGATTATCCTCAGTCATTTTCTGTAAGGTTTTTTCTTTTGTTATCTTAGTCTCTCTAACTTCGGTTAAAATATCCTTACGATCTATCTTAAACAACCTCATTCAATCCCCCTTCGGAGTAAACGTGTTTTCCATAGCATTGTCCTATATACATTTACCAATTAACTTGATCAGTTACATTTCTCTATCTGCTTACGTTCTTCATCTGAGATCATATAGAGACCATATACTATGTCGTTTAGTTCTGAGTGAATCTTTTTTATACGATCATACTCCACAGAATTCAACACCAAAATTTGATCAATCAACTCAACTAAACGATCTTCGGATTCACTACTGATCGAAGGTAGTGGAAGATTATTGATCATGTCTTTTGTAAATGTTGTTCCGCCATTGTATGATGAAGAAGGATAACGCTTTTTAATATAGTGAATTGCCAAAGGATGATTCAAGATAGCCATTAAGAGCTTCAGTAATCTCAACGTTTTTGCAGTAATTATAAGTGTCGGTATGCCGGGAATGTAATTGCCACCCTCATCTAAACAAACATCAAGAAGATTTAATCCCTTAAGTACCAGTTTCTGTTTTTTAGCTTTGAAACCGTATGTATTGGTAAAAGCAGCTAAAAATTCTCGCTTTCTAACGATTGGAAACAAGTACCTGTTACCAAGGTATACCATAGTCTTCTGGCCCCACTTCGTGTGGAACTTTCCGATAGTTCCAGTATTAATTACCTTAAAGTAATCAGATGGATCTACGTTTTCATGGCCATCTTCTATAAATGGTTTTAACTTGTAAGCATCATCTGTAGCGCATGCATTTTCGCATAAGCCAATATTCTGCAATACAATACTACTCGACTCCATCTTTTCAAGAATCTCGGTATTTTCTGAAAAAAACCAATCATAGGCATATGGGGGCCGTAGATCATTCTTTATTATACTACGAATATACTCAGTATTGTTGTTTTTGTAATCGAGTACGTCTATGGTTCTTGGTCCTTGCATATTATAGTGAGATACAATAGCGTCGACGTTTGCGCTATCGAATATATCCCTACCCGCTTTTAGTAGTGATACAAGCTTTGATGTTGTTGCCTTACGGAATGTATCTCCAAAAGGTCTAGATGTCCATTTATCAGGGGTAATATAAGTAAGGCACCCTTCTTTTGACAGTATCCGAAATCCCAACTCAAAGAATGCTATATAGATATCCCAACTCCCTTTTGTATATTTATATACAGATTGAACAAATTGCCTTGTTATCGGGTCAGTGGCAGACATCGTTCTTGAGTTTATGTATGGGGGATTTGCAATTACGATATCAAAGCCATCCCCCTCTTCATGAAATAGCTCTGAAAAATATACCTTGAAATCAAAATGTACTCTCCCTCCTGTAATCTCGTTCATCGCCGAATCTATCTCATTCCTTAGAGAGCGTTTCTCCTCGTGATCCGTCTCATTGAACAGTTTCGTTTTCAACAGTTCTATCTTCTTCAGTATTGAGTAGTTGAACACTCCAATTTCGATTATATGCAGTGAATTGCCTGATACTATCTTATAATCAAGGTTTGGCAATGGCTTTATATGATCAATGTTCTCTTCATCAACAACTAACGATAACCATAATCTAAGTTTTGCAATATCAACGGCCCCGTGATCTATGTCGACTCCATAAATTGAGTGTTGAATAGCTTGTCTCTTAAAATGATAAGGATTTCTCTCGACAGCAGTGTTAAAAAAGGGAGTGAGGGCACATCTGCAACGAACTATCTCGTTCATCATGCCAACAGCAAATGCCCCAGAACCCACTGCTGGATCGCAAACAGTAATATCCGAAAGTAGTTCGTCTATCCGTCTTGCATGATCTATAATACTCTCAGGGAGTTCTCTTGGGTAACTGTCTTTGCCTGAAAGTCTTGAAGCTTCGTAAAAAGCTGCTTGATCACCAATTCTGATAAACTCTTGAACATCGGCTAATGATATGGAAACATTATCAGATATAAGTTTATTATAAAGAGAACTTGTTAAGCTATTCTGACACATATAATGCACAATGTCACGTGGCGTATAATAGGTTCCCTGACCTTTCCTTAGGTTCTCATCAATTAGGTTTTCGAAAATCTTACCCAACATTTCTGGGTCAATAGCAACTTCTTTTTCTAATGGTTCAGCCTCGTTAACAGTAAAATTATACCTATCAAAAACATCTAAAATCCCTGAGCCATAAACATGTTCCTCGACGCGTTCGGTGTTTGTAAACAGTGAGTTGGGGAGCTTTATGGGAAGATTTTCCCAATTGATGTCACACATTGGTTCAAACAGACCACCGTTTAAAAAAGGAATTCTACAGTTTAGTTTAGTTGACCAAGCCTCATGCCCTCGATCAGTAGCTAGTGTTTTGTAGAATAACGGCTGAAGCACATCGTTGTGAAAATTCACGTAATCAATGAATTCCTTATTGATAAGTTTTCGGAGAAAATTCTTGGGGCCTTCTCCCCAGCTTCTATCTTTTGGAACCCCTAACCAGCCCTTTCGCTGTAAGAAATAAAGAAAAACTATCTGACCCATGAGTTTTTTTACATACTCAAGCTGATTAACGTTTTTACTTAGGAACTCATTTTGCAGGTTTGCATCGCTTTTTACTGCATTATCAAGAGCCTTACAAAACACCTTAAATAAGACTACATATTGCTTAAAAAACTCATCCGTTACCGTTTCCACACTGAACGCGTCCTGAATTTCATCAATACTGGGACCATGTTGCGTGTTCTCTAACATCGATACAAATCTAGTTTGAGCCGTGTGGCAGCTTTCGCCCTCTCCTACAATGTATGAGAATCGTCTGGCTGGAGTCAGAGATGTATCAGTGCCTACTTTGCCAGTTTCTTTGGTGACTGTTTTGTACTCAAGTTTTACATAGGAGAATCTCCACTGCTTTTCAGAGGGAGAAACAAATGCAACCAATGCAGCATCTTTTCCATGTTGGTCAAGATGATAAGCAACATAGTTTCTTATCGCAGTTCTGGCTCTCTCGAGTTTACTATCCTTGGTAAGATGAACTGTAAGGATATCAATTATTTCTTTCTGGGGAGTTGTATAGGTGCCTAATCGATGGCAATGATTCACATGTTCTTTGAAGGCATACTTTACCATCTGACCTGTGTAAGAAGTTGCTTTCGATTGGTCATACCCATTCAGAAGCTCATTGATGAAGTGTGCAAATCTTTCTCTATCAAACGATTGTGTAAACGTGGTTTTTATTAATTCATAAGCCTGTTGTCTGGTCATTCATCCTCCAATAGATATGATGATAGAATTACTTCACGCGGTTTAAACCCTTGTGCAGCGTCTTTTGCTATTACTGGATTAAAGAAATCTGGTGAGATATTTGACTTAAGGATACCGAGTATCTTCAAGGGGTCTACCTCATTCTTAAGCTTGTCTGCTATCTTTTTCGCAATGTGTTTAGGTAATGCTCCATCATTTAGAAGTTTAATCACTGAGGTTATATAGTCATCTTCAATATCAGTGAAACCATGATACTTCTTGACTTCATTAGATTTTAGCCTCTTGGCAATATATACTTCATTGGTACTACCTTTATGACTCTGCATCTGTTCTTCAGATTCGATACTTGTAGCAAATTCGAACGCAGATTTGTTTTTGGCTAGCATTTCGTAGAAGTGCAATGGGATATCTTTCCTGTTTTCATTTACGTCATCAGGTTTTAGTATGCGTACAGATTGGAAGAAATCTAACTCCAAGGAGTCTTTGCTCGCAATCGTACTAACAAAGAACTTATCCAGCCTTCCCTGCCTAAAGTATGTTAGAAGTCCGGGTAACTCCAGATTGTGTTTACTTCCTTGAGATAGCATAAGCTTTGTTGAGCGTGCTTTTTTGGGAAGTCTTTTAATTCTCGTAAACAGCTCGGCATTTTCATCCCTGATCTTCCGGATTTCCGTTAGATACTCAAGTTCACTATCTTCCTCTTCTTGTTCCCCAGTAATGGTCTGTTTCGAATTTAGCTTAGCAAATAGATCGTGAGACTTGACTTCTTCACCATCGGTTAGTAATCGAGCATCATTACCAAGCATCTCTATAAAAGCGTGTATCTTAGCTTCTGCTGCCTCTTTTAGCTTAATGGCGTCATTACATTCTTCTGTGGGAAAAAAATTGTATGTATAAATCTCTTTGAACGCTGTATCCACACGATTGATACGCCCTACTCTTTGAATCAGGCGGGTTGGGTTCCAAGGAATGTCATAATTGATTACAATGTTAGATCTGTGAAGGTTTATACCCTCAGATAACACCTCAGTTGTGATCAGAATACGAAAGTCATCTTTTGGATCATAGGCCTTTGCATCGAAATTCGAAATAACTTCTTTACGATGTAACTCACTGGATGATCCGGAAAACAATAAAGCTTTAGGGTCTATTTCTTTGCTTATTCTATTGAAAAGGTACTCAGCAGTTTCTTTTGATTCGGTGAAGATAATTGCTTTTGACTTGTTTATATGTTTATCTACTTTTAGCACATCTGCGAATGTCTCCCATTTCGGATCTCGAGTTATTGTAGCCCACGTTCTATGAATATCTTCTAGTGTCTCTAAGTCACTTTTCAGATGTTTGATGAAATCAGGATGGAAATCCTTCGCATCAAGCTTAATCGCTTTATCAGCTTCAATGTATTTCTCTATTGTGTCGTAATCGGCTGCGTCTAGCAACTCGAAGATTTTCGTGATATGCTTCTTACTTATGTAAACATGACCCTTCTCAAACTCCTTGATGACCCTCTCGTAGGACTTCAGAAAACGATCAATCGTAAGCTTAAAAGCATAGAAGCTGCTTTCCAAGCGTTTGATCAGTAGAATTTTCATAAACTTGGTCAAGTTTCTTTGCCCTTGAATATCTCTATGATCCACATCACCTTTATAGTAGGTAAGTGGCCGATACCTAGCATATACAAAGGACTGGGTTATTATCTTCATTGTGTCGAGGAATACTGCATTTTCTTTAGTGTTGAATTGATAGAATAGAGGCTCGGGATCAATAACCTTGGGGAAAGTGAGACCTTGTGTTTTGAGGTCATCAGAATAGTATTTGATGATGTCGTTGCGTGTTCTCCGCACCATCAAGTACTTTAGGATGTGGTTTCTAGTTTGGGCTGCATTTTCCTGAACAATTCTAATATATTCGTCCCTATCAGTTTTTCGATCCAAGCCCTGTAGTTTCTTTTTTAAATGAGAAAAGAAAGCCTCTAAGTTTTTGACATTGGGGATAGTGCTGTTTTTTCCATTTTGGAACAGCTTCATTTGGCTTAGAATGTCGTCCGGTGAGTTGTTCAAAGGTGTAGCAGAAACTAAGATAACACGCTTACCTCGACAAATCTGTGCTAACATAGCGTAAGTCTGGTTCATCTCTGTTCTGAATCTGTGAGATTCATCAATGAATATGTTCTTGTATTTCGATACATCACGAGAGAGAATAGATTCAAGTTTTCCGATTGATTCAAAGTCAGTGTGCGGAACTCTAAAGTCTCCAAAAACATTAGGCCACGACCCACGATTATTCTTATCAAGAAGATGGGGAGGAGCTATTACTAATGATCTCCCATCAAGTTGCTGTGCTAATAATGCAGACATATATGTCTTACCTAAGCCCACAACGTCTGATAGAAACAACCCGCCGTATTCTTCTAAAACCTTTTTGGCACTTACTACAGCATCTTCTTGATATTTTAGTTTAATAAACCCTTCAGGGACATATATATCCTCAAGATTGTCTGGTAGGTTCAGCTCTTCCTTGAAGTATTCATATAAAAACTTCAAGTATAATTCGTATGGAGTAAATTGAGCAAAAGGAGATTTGTTTCTTATTGTATCATCATAGGTTATTGAAAGATCAGTAGCTTTTTGCCATAACTCTTCAAATTTTTCTTTTGCGTAATCATAATCAGCTCTACTCTTTAGTTCGACATTAAACTCCAGATTATCTTTTAATCCAGACTGAGTCAAGTTGCTCGATCCTGTTATTACCCTTCCAGCATCTCTGTCTCCGCTAACGAAAGACATTATATATACTTTAGCATGGATTCTTTCATCCGGATATGATCTTATCTCAAGCTTACCAGATTTTAGCCACTCAATAAACTTGGTGACACCCTCTTCAACATCAACAGAATCATCAGAGTGTTCCAACTCATCAAGAATAGCATCAGGTGCTTTTTCAATTATTTGCGCCTGAGACATCAGTGGAATTTCACTTTGCTCTTTTGATTGTTGAATGAGGTTATACGTGTTCTTATCCGTACTTAAGCCAACAAGTATTCTGACTTTCTCTACATGCTCAAGCGATTTGTATAGCTTATAAAAACCACTCACAAAAAAGTAACCTACTAGACAATCAAAAAACTGAGTACTTGCCATTAATACTTCTAGTCTCCGCAAGAGACTACGATTGGCTTCATTGGTTAGAAAAGTTAAATCACCTGACATTGCTTACCTCTTTCATTCTATAAACTTCTGTCTCGACCGCTTGTTCATACACAGAAACTCATGATGGCATAAGGACCGCAACATATCATCAATTGCTCCTTTTCATCAGCAACCAACAGTCTGTCTTCCAAGGCTTTGCTCGTAATATCACTGATTTGTTTCACCTATCCCTCACAGTGTGAATTTTTTTTACAAGGATATGCAGCGATGATTTCTGTCAATACCAAATTCTGTCCCATCCTTGCCCATCCTGATTTGTCAGCATACAGGGTAGTGCTTTCCTGGCTCTGGATCAATGATCACACCTGGAATAAGGAGATAGCATGACCGAAGCGTTGATGAACCGAATCAAAGCTCAGTTAGTCAGACATGAGGGCCTGAGGCTGAAGCCATATCGCTGTACTGCTGGCAGGCTGACCATCGGTATCGGCCGCAATCTCGATGACCGGGGTATCTCCCAGAAAGAAGCCTATGCCATGCTGGAGCGAGATATCCAGGACTGTGAGCAGTGGCTTATCGATGAGATACCTGAGGTGTACAATAAGCTCGATGAAGTTCGGCAGTCGGTGCTGCTCAACATGTGTTTCAACTTGGGCATCAAGGGACTCCTGGAGTTCAAGAATACTCTGGCTTTTATCGGTGCCGGAGACTGGGAGCGTGCCGCCAACGGTATGCTTGCTTCCAAGTGGGCAAAGCAGGTGGGAATGAGGGCGATAGAACTTTCTGAGCTGATGAGGAAGGGTCAGTGATTCCTATCCCGGTCGAAACGGACGCAATGCTTGCCATCCTCAACCTTCCCAAGGAGATGGCTGATAATAGCATCTTCAAGGAGCATCGGGGATTGGTCATGGAGACGATCCACTCACTGGTTCTGCAGGAGCACTATGATCATGCAACTCACGATGACCTGCCGGAAGAGGAGCCTCTTCTCATTTCTTTTCGTTTTGGGTTCTGTTTCCTGATGCTGCACAGCACGTGTGAGTTTCTAAATTTGAAGACCCTGGGCGAGGGCATCGTCAAGACCGTAGGATTAGACCAATCTGCCACCGAACTGCTCACAGGGAGCGAAATTGACGCCTTTAAGGTCAACCTTGAACTGCGAGCACTAACCGTTTTAAGTTCATATCTCAATCAGGCTGGTCTGGATCGCTTGAACGAACTCAAACCCAGACAGCCTCGTGCTATCCGGGTGGGAGTGATCTGATGCCTGATAGCTACAATACTCCGGATGAGCTGATGATCGAAATCTACCGGGCTATCTATGCTGCACTGGAGAGCAGATTGCACCTGATAGGTTCTGTGATCGATGCCGAGTCACGCAAGGAGATACTGGCACAGCAGATCTATGACAAGGGCGACTTCTACGGCAATACCGGGTATCTGCTGCAGACCACCGATACTGCCATGATCCTGAGAGTAGGCTCGAACGTACGTCACGAGCCATTCGTTTTGGGCGGCAAAGTGCCTTCCTGGACTCCGATCGCTCCCCTCATTGCTTGGGTCGAACGCAAGCACCTGTCTTGGACTGATAAAGAGACAGGTAAAGCTCTGACCGTAGCCGAGATCGCCTATCTCATCCGGGGCAATATCAAGCGGGAAGGCATCGCCGCCCGTAATGTATTCGCTTCTGTGATCGCCAACCGGGAGCAGTGGATATATCAGCAGTTAAACGACATCGAGGTGAGCCTGTGACTGCAGTTGAGAAGTACCAAACCGAGCGCAAACGCATCACTGAGGCTTTGAAGCTGGCAGACGTGGCAGAGATCCTTTATAACAAGGACAACATCCCCAAGAATCTGCCCTGCGCCATCCTGATCCTCGATTCCGAGACAGGCAAGCACGGCACCTCCCGGCAGTATGTGGATACTGATATCTCCTGGACGGTCTTCCTGATCGTCAATGCCCAGAACGAATCTGACCCTGATACCGCACTGTATCAACTCAAGGAGAAGTTCCGGAGTTACTATCTCAAGCTGATGAACCGGGACCTGCCCAGTGTGGAGTACTATACTAGCCGCATTGATGGCACCAGGCTGGTTCGGATAGCCAAAATCGACCTACTCAAAGCTGGTACCGGAGCGGGCTCATGAGAGTGATGCGTTTAGGTGCCTATAACCTGGCGATCAGTTCAGCAAGTGATCTGCTGGATACAAAATACAAGCCTGAGCCCATAGATCTATCCAAGCTGAGTCGAGTCGGCAAACAGTTGGTATCCAAGGCAGCCGAGACCAAGAAAGTGGTCTCTCAACCCTACTCGATGAGCAACTTGCTTAATCTCCTGGATACCGACGAGTATCACAGTGGTTGCATAGATGCCCTGACCATGGCGACCATCATGCAGTTCGAGTGCAAGAACAGCCAAGTCAAAGCCTGGATGATTGATGCCGAGTTCCCTGCCTGTGAAGACCAGACCACCATCCTGGCAGAACTGATGAAGTTCTATCTGGCTTGCGGTAACGGCTTCCTGATCAAGATGCGGAATGCCCAAGGCCAGTGGATGGGACTGGAACGCATGCTGCCCTCTGAAGTGCAGATCGTGGAGAACTATGACGAGTTCGGCTTCTTCAAGCCCAACTACATCCAGGTCAAAAACAATCAGAAGAAGGACTTCGCCTACGAGGACATCATCCATGTGAAGAAGTCCACCCATCGCTCCAATGCTTGGGGCCTAGCCTGCCTGCCCATCGCTATCAACATCGAGATCTTGGGTGAGATTAAGACCTTCGACTACAACAACTTCAAGAATGGATTGATGATCGACTATTTTGTGATCGTGGAAGGAGGTACGCTTAGAGACGGCACAGTCACCGATGAGCAGGGCAATGAAGTGCTGACCGATGCCTATACCGAGATCGAGAAGGCCTTAACCGAGGTTAAAGGCAATGCCAAGAGCCACTCCACAGTCTTGATCGAGAGTGAAAGCAGAGACGTGAAGATACGCCTTGAGCCACTACGTCAGCAGGATAGGGAAGGCGGCTTCTTAGGGCTCAAGAAAGACCTCCGGGAAGGCATCCTTGCCTATCATAGAGTACCTGCCAGGATCGTCTCACAGCTTATTCCTGGGCAGCTTGGTGGCGATAATAGTAGCGATATGCGGATGTTCTACCAGTTTGTAGTCAGACCGCTGCAAAACCGCCTGGCACTGGCTCTGGCAAACGAGTTCAACTTCGACTTCGGCTGGAACGTGAAACCGGAAGACTTCAACTTCGGTAACCTGACCGAGGTGCTGCAGACCGCTGATGAGCAGCTCTTCATGCAGAACAGAAACTTCGGAACGCAGTAAACAATGCACAACTACATAACTGACAATCAACAACAGGAGGTAGCGTGAATCGTAAACGCACCATTCTCAAGGGAGAGCTTCGCAACGTGGAAGTCGAGCTGGTCTCGCTTCTCTTCGATGAGATGACTCCCGCCAATCAGAAGGGATTTGTGGTCAAGAATGCTTCAGGTCGAAGCTTCGAACACAAGATCAACTCCACCAAGTTCAAGAGTGAAACCAGCGGCACCCAGGGACGGCTATTCGTCACCCTGATGGAGCCCAACATCCACGACTCGCAGGGCGATTACTACTCCCGAGACGAGATTCAAAAGGCCTGCGACCACTTCGCAAAGCATGGCCTGGTGGGCAAGTGTGACGTCAATCACAACATGCAGCCGGTGCCTGAGTTCACAGTGGTCGAGAATTATATTCTCAAGACCAGTGACCGGGAACACTTCCCCGATACCAAGGTGGGAGCCTGGGTCCAGGTACTGAAGTGTGAAGATCTCAACTCAGATCTCTGGCAGAAGGTCGAGAAAGGCGAGTTTAATGGAGTATCCATCTACGGACGAGCTGATGACTACCGCAGTGCGGAAGCAAGCCTGGCTGAGATCAAGAATGAGCTCAATTCGCTTCGCAAGGTGGCCGAGCACAACAACAACTCCGAGTTGCAGAAGGGGATCGATAACATCACCGATCGCATTACCGAGCTCGAAAAGAGCAGTGGATCAGTGCTGGTCTCTGATGCGGTAAAGAGCATCGAGAAGAGCCTGAAAGACCTCTCTGTCACCATGAGCAGAGCCATCTCCAAGTCCATCCCCGGAGAGCCCGATGCTAACCTCTCCAATGTGGATAAAGAGATTACCATCGATGGCAACAAGATCATGGTCAAGGCTTCGCATCGTGAGATCTACAAAGGCATCTCCGATGTGGACTCCGGCAAGGCCATGAACATTCTGACCGCCAACACAACCTCCCTGTTCATTGATGAGGTGATTGGCAGCCAGCCCGGAGATACCCTCTCGGATATCTCGGTACTGCCACTACTGAAAGACGAGAAGATCGACGTCGGCCTGATCGATGATCTGGTCTTCAAGAACTCCCTCGATGGTGCTCTGACTGCTCAGAACGTATCAACTGCCGACCTCTCCGTACCCACCGGGATACTCAATGCTGAGTTCACTCTGGGAAGGGATGTGGTGGAGTTCTACAAGGACAAGTACGGCGAAGATGCCTTCGGTGCCTATGTGGAGAACCACATCGCCAAGAAGACCGAGAAAGCCATCCGCTTGCTGCTCTTCAAGGGTGACCGGGCTTCCGCCACCGCCAAGATCAAGGCTCTGGATGGAGTAGTCAAACTGGCTACCACCGCCACCGACGTCACCAACCTCTCCAAGACCACCTATACCGACTGGGCGAAGCGCTTCGAAGCGGCTCTCCTGGCTTTCTCTGATGAGATGCTGGAAGAGCAGGAGAACTTCAAGTTCTACGTGGCTCACAAAGATCTGATTCGCATCCGGGCTGAACTCGCCAAGCGTGAGACTGGAGCCGGAGATCGCCTGCTACTGGAAGGCGGCAACGTCTCTTTTGCGGGTATCCCCGTAAAGCCCCGTCTCATGGATGCCGATTACATCATCGGCGGTCTGCCCAAGTTCATTATCGTCGGCTATCGCACCGATGCCGAACTCAAGGTGGAACATCATGGTTCGGACTGGAAGTACCACTGGTACATCCGCATCCGTCCCGGCATCACCTACATCTCCGGCTTCGTGAAAGTGTTCAAACTCACCACCTAAGCAATAATCAAATAAAGGAGTATCTATGGACTTCATCTTCGCCAATCAGGAGTTTTTCCTGGGTCTGATCTCGGCTCTGGTGGTCTGGATCATCTCCAGAACCACCGGGAAGCTGATCGACAAGGCCAAGGTCAACTCAGCTCTGGCCATCATCCTGGACATCATCCAGGATATCAAGACCAACCCTGCCACCAAGGACCTGGACGACTATGCCAAGAAGCAACTGGCGGTGGAGCGGGCTACAAAGTCCCTCCCGGCCAAGCAGACCAATGTCATCCTCAAGGTCTTCGGAACCATCGGAGGAGCCATCGAATACGTGTTCCACAACCGCAAATGGCTCTTTAGCATCGGCAAGGCAATCAAAGGGGTGTTCTGATGCCCCAGCCCATCTCACAGCCTACCTATCCCTCCAACATGACCGAGGGTGACCTCGGCTTCAGCAAGTTGATGGACGTCTTGATTGCCGATCTCGTCTATTTCGGGATCGGCACCTATGATCAAGCCTCCATCGATACGCTGTATGCAACTCAAGGCTCGGTCAAGACGGAACTGAGCACCAATTTCGACCTGCTCGGTGAACTGGCTGAGAAGCCCGGTAAAACGGACTCCAAGCTCTCCAAGCTCAAGACCCGCAACTATACTATTCCCGGCAAGAGAACCAGCACGGTCGAACTCAACATCTCAGGACTCTCAACCAAGCAGAAGAACTTCCTGGAAAGCACCCTGTTCATGAGCAAGGATACCACCATAGTGGTGGCATCCAAGGAACTGGATAGGGTGGTGATCTTCACCGGACTCCGCTGGACGGTTGACTGGTCGGGAGAGGCGGACGGCCTCTTCAACGTAGTCATTTCCACCGAGTTCTCCGGAGTGACCTCCAACAAGATCTTCCTGCTCAAGGATATCCCTGCGGGAGTCTGATATAACAGCACTTCGTAACCAAGCTCTGAAAAGACAAGGAACCAAGATGGATTGCCTGTGTAAACCTGAAATCAAAGAGAAAATCGATTCAGTACACGAGGAGATCTATGGCAATGGTGACAGCAGCAAGTCACTGGTAACCAGAATGGCGAGAGTGGAGACGAACATGAAGATACTTCTGAGCGTCTCCACCTCGCAGTTCTTCCTGCTGTTGGGCATTGCCCTCAAGATGTTCTTCGGTAACTGATAAAGGACTATTCTATGAAGCGAGAACCAAAACTCAGCTATAGCCAACTGCGGCAAATACTCTGCCTCACGATCTCGAATGCGACCCTGAAAGCCAAGCTGGAGGACTTCCTCTCCGGCCAGGTAGCCAGGGTGAGTGAGGTAGAACTACTTGAACTGATCAGCCAATCGGAAGCCGATAAAGAGCTGATAAAAATCATCTCAGGAAGAGAACCCGATGAGATGGACGCACTCGAAGCTCTGGAGCATATCTCCGCTTTTTTCGTCTATATCAGAGCCAACAAAGAGAGGTTCGCAAGTTGGCTCGGGAGTTTCGGATTGGCGGTAACGGCGTCTCCAAATACCCCTTCGAGAGGTTCGAAATGATCCTGCGTAAACTTGGATTCACCAATGAGGACTTCAACAACATGACGCTGCCAGAACTATACCTCAGGCTCTGTATCACCGACCCGAAAGGAGACGCATAATGGATGCCATCATCGGTTGGATAGGCGGTAAACGCCTGCTTCGAAAGGTTATCGCTCCCTATGTACCCAAGGACATCACCGGGTTCATCGAGCCCTTCGGTGGTGCTGCCTGGATGCTCCTCTACAAAGAGAAGTGGGGAGATCTGGAAGTCTATAACGATCTCGATAACCGCCTGGTCAACCTATTCATGCAGGTGAAGTATCATCCTGATGAGCTGATCAAGGAACTGGACTGGTTAGTTGCCAGCCGTAAGCTCTTTGGCGATATCCTCAAGCAGGAAGGTCTCACTGAGATACAGCGAGCAGCACGGTTCATGTATCTGATCACCAGATCATTCGGCAGCAAAGGTGACAGCTTCGGCACCTCTCAGAAGCGTGGCACCTCTAGTATGTATAACCGCCTGGAACGCATCAAGGAACTCCACAGACGGCTCGATATGGTGATCATCGAGAACCTCTCCTATGAGCAGGTGATCGACAAGTACGATACCAAGAGCAACTTTTTCTATTGCGATCCTCCTTACATGCTTGGCTATACCTATGAGAACAGCAAGCAGTTCAGTCATGAAGACCTGTGTGCCAAGCTCAAGAAGATCAAGGGAAGGTTCATTCTTAGCTATGATGATAACCCGGAAGTGCTCAAGTTATACAAGGGATTTGATATCAAACACGTCACCAGAACCAAGGGCATCAATCGTAAGGAAGGCAAGTCCGAGTTCAATGAAGTGATCATCGCCAACTTCGATCTTGTAGAATCCGAGCAAGAGAACTCCAAGATCAAGACTAAATCAAGCAAAGACATCAGGGGGCTTTCATGAACAGCATCATCTCCTGGGTAGGTGGAAAGCGCATCCTCCGCAAGAAGATTCTGCCGCTCATCCCCAAGCATGACATCTACTGCGAAGTCTTTGGCGGTGCTGCCTGGATACTATTCGGGAAGTCTGCCAACAAGGAAGATTGGCAATTGTCTAAGAAGAGCCGCTATACTGAGGTCTATAACGATATCAATGGCGATCTGGTCAACTTCTGGAAGTACATCAAGAACCACCCTGAAGCCTTCGTTACTGAACTGAACAACTACCTTATCGCCAGGGAGATGTTCGATAACTTCATGAAGCATGAGCCCAGAACTGAGTTGGAGAGAGCGATCAAGTTCTACTACAATCTCGCCTGCAGCTATGGTTCACGCAGCAAGAACTTCTGCGTCAATCAGGGCTATAAATACATGCCACTCCGCAACCTGGACAAGGTAAAAGAAGCCTCGGAACGCCTGCGGCACGTGATCATCGAAAGGCAACCATGGGAGAAGATTGTAGCCCGGTTCGACCAACCTCATACGTTCTTCTATCTGGACCCTCCCTACTATACTAAGGAGCACATCTACGAGCGTGAAGACGCTGATGCCTTCAACAAGCATGAAGAACTTGCCGAAGCTCTTAAACAGATCAAGGGAAAGTTCCTACTCTCCTACAACAATGATCCTTACATCAGGCAGCTATACGATGGCTGCATCATTGAGGAAGTAGAAACGCAGTACTCTGTCTCTGGCGCGTTCCAGACTGAGACGGAGCTGTTGATTAGGAACTACTGATTATCCCCTCTGCATGAATTTTTACAATGGGTTCTTCCTTTTTATCGCAATCAGCATGCTTGTTCTCGCTGCATTTTGCACACAAACCGCAACTTTTACAAACGAGAACATCATTTCTGTCACATTCTGGGCATGTAGCCTTTGTAGCGTTTTTCATAGCCATGATAGACTCCTTGATTTGTTTTTCCAATATTCTTGCATGTATGCAAATCGTCAATCTTAATCAATGCCTGACCTAACCTTTAAACTCGTCCTCGTCACTAATGATGCCAGCCTTAAGCTTGCGGAAGTCAAGCAGGAGGCGGAGTCTACCCAGTCTGCGGTGGAGAAACCTGCTCAGGTCAAAATCACCGCAGAACAGGCTCTCGCTACGATTCGTGACGTAAAGATCGCAGTGGATGGAGTGCTGCAAGTGGTGGGTGGTCTGGTCAGATCTATGAACGGCCTGCTCGATGCCTCGCTGAGTCAGAGACAGGCGGTGACTCTGGCCTCGGTAGCCTTTGGCGAAGCTGCCGGAGAAATGGGCAACTTCGCATCCTCCATGCAGTCCGTCACCAACTTCGAGGATGATCAACTGCTGGCTTTGATGTCCAAGCTCTCCCAGACCTATAAACTTAATAAGGAAGAGATACAACAACTGGTGCCTGTATTGCTGGACTTCACCGAAGCCAATAAAGCTACCGGGATGAGCGTGGAGTCTGCCTTTGATCTCATGGGTCGTGCCCTGAATGGGCATACCGAGATGCTGGGCAGGTATGGTATTGAACTGGATGATACTCGACTCAAGACAGAGGGAGTATCCTATCTGGTCGAGAAGCTTGGTGAGGACTATGGTGGCACCGCTACGGCTCTGGCTGATCTGCGCCTGCAGAATGCCAATGCCTGGGGAGATATTCAGGAGACTGTCGGGGATATGCTGACCACCATGATCAATCCCCTGCTCAAGGGTTTGAAGCTGCTCATGGATGCCTATAACAGCCTGTCTCCGGTGATGAAAGGTTTCGTGGCAGGGATTGTGATAGCCATACCTGTTATTGGAACAGTGACCACTGCAGTAACCGCTCTCACCGCCGCTTATCATGCTCTACAGGTAGCCATGAATCCGGTTGCAGGCATCATCGGTATTGCAATGGGTGCTTTATCTGCACTTGGCTTCGGACTGGCTGCGGCATCCACAAAGACTGATGAGGTTAGTGTAGCACAGAGGAGCATGAAAGACGAGATAAAAGATGCGGAACGTCAGGTCTCAGTCGAAGCCGAGAAGTTCAGTCTATTGGCTTCCAGGTTATTGGAGCTGCGCTCTGCCACCTCACTCACTGCAGCAGACAAGCGGGAGATGAAGAACGTCATCAAGTCCTTGAATGACAACTACTCTGAGTATCTCGGCAACATCAATCTGGAGACAGCCGCCTATAATAACCTGGCTTCTGCACTCCGAGCCGCTTCTGAAGCATTGGTGCAGAAGAAGATCTCCGAGATTTATGGTGAGAGATACAATGCCCAAGTACAGAGAGTAGCTGAACTGCAGATTGAACTTGATGAGAAGCGGGCCGAATACAATACCGCTAATGCCAGAATGAACCAGTTGAAGGCTTCTGTGGATTGGGAATTCCTTACCAGTGATCGCAATGCCATGGGTTTCAACCCTGCCTCTTATTTCGGTAATGATGGTGAATGGATCAAACTGGAACGGACGATCAACTCGTTCGGGGCATTATCGGGGAGACTGCAAGCCGCCAAATACGATCTGCAAGCACTTGGTGATGCTTATCGTAAAGCCATGTTGGAAGTGCCTGATCTTACCTTCGATCAAGGCGGTGGCGGTGGAGGAGGCAGTGCTCCCGCTCCGGCACCCAGCCCTGCAGCCTCGGAAGCTGAAGCCAGACGCAAGGAAGCGTTACGCTTGATGGAAGAGCTTGCCAGGCTGAGACAGACTGAGACGGAGCGAATAGAAGCCGAATACCAACGTCGGCTGGCTCTGATCAGAGAGTTCACTCAGGATGGCAGTGAAGCCGAACGTCAGGCAATCGAGAACCTGGATGCCTGGAAGACCCAGCAGGATAACGAGATCACTACCAAAGAGAAGGATGCCGTCCAAGCCAGATACAAGGCCGAGATAGACTACTTTTCCAATCTGGAGAACCTGGGAGTCGATTCCTATGCCGCTCTCAAGGCCAGTATGGAAGAGTATTATGCCTGGGCTCTGCAGAACCTGCCTCAGCAAGAGCAGCAGTTGATCCAGGCTCAGATAGCAGAGATAGATGCCCGGCACGTCAAACTGCTTCAGGAACGTCAGGATGAAGAGCGAGCTAAACTGCAGGAACTGCAGGACATCCGGGACGAGTTCTATTCTCGTGACCTCGATAACATCGGTGACAGCTACAGCAAGCAGCTCTTGGAAGTAGATAGATACTATGAGAAGATGAAAACCAAGCTCCTGGAAGCTGGTTACACTGAAGTGGAGATAGAGAGGCAGAAGCAGGAGACTCTGAACACCCTCAGAACCAGTCACCAGCTTCAGGTAGCCAATGGCATCTCCAAGATCTTCGGTGATCTGGCTGCAGCTCAGGACAAAGACACTGAGCGTGGTTTCAAGCTTTGGAAAGCCTCGGCTATGGCTCAGGGTTACGTAGATACCTTCTCTGCAGCTATCGGTGCCTATAAGTCCATGATCGGTATTCCGGTTGTGGGACCCGGATTGGCAGTAGCTGCTGCCGCAGCTGCGATGGCTGCCGGTATTGCCAACATCGCCAGGATCAGTGCCACCAAGTTCGAGAAGAAGGCTACTGGTGGTCTCTTAACCGGACCCTCCCATAACCAGGGAGGAATCCTGATTGAAGCTGAAGGTGATGAATACGTTACTGCCAAGGATCGAGTCAAAGCCCTGGGCAGGAACCTCTTTGACTTCCTCAACTTCGCCCCTCTGAATCAGGTCAAGCTTGCTTTTGCGGGGATGCCAGTCCCTTCAGTGCCAATACCCAGCAGTCTGGGCTCATATTATGCCGCAGGTGGGGCTATCTCTTCCGGAGGCGGTATGAATACCCTCATCGACCTGATTGCCGCCCTGAAAGACGAGATCGTCTCACTCAAGCAAACTGTCATGGACTCCAAGCCTATCATTGAAGTGAAGGTCGATCCCTTGAGTAACGATCCGGTTAAAGTATCCGAGATAGCCGATACCGGCAAGATGATCAGGAGCGAGATCTAATGCCCAACCTCTTCAAGGTTGACTTCATCCAGGGCAAGACCGATGCTCCTGACTATAACCAGGTCAAGCATAGTCTTTCCGATACTGTAACCAACAGAGCCATCATCAGTCTATCCATCTCTGCCGATAAGCTGCAGTCGGTCTCCAATTACAGCAGAGAACCCAAGCGGCTCGTGTTCGAGTGCTTTCCCACTGCCTGGATAGAGGATAACATCCTCAGTGGCAACAACGAACATGAGCGTTACATCTCCCACTTCGAGGTGAAAGTCTATCGGGATAACAGTCTGTTCTTCTCCGGCATTATAGATACCTCGCAGCTATCCTTTGATGTCAGTTCCGGCATCCTCAAGATTACCTGCTACGATAAAATCAAGCTACTCTCCCTGTACTCTGATCTCACTCACTACTACTCGCTTACGGCAGGTTATCAGCCCCAATGGATACTCGGTTACTTCCTGCAGGATATCGAGCAGAAGATACCCTTAGACATACCCTATACCAACCAGTTCTCTCTGCCCACATTGAACATAGGTACTGGTGATCTCATCACCATCGCCCACATTGACTTCGACGATCTGATTGCCTTTCCCAACCCCACCGGAGGCTGGACCTATACTTATGACAGCTCAGGCTGGCCGGGTCCGATTTGGGGCTACATCTTTGATATGGTTAGTTTCCGAGCTCGCTTCATCTTTGCTTATAAGAAGATCATCAAAGCCACTTATCCCAGTCCTGCCACCACTCGCTATCAAGGTCGTTATCGGGGCCGTATCTATACTTTCTACAACAATATCTGTCCTGTTGTGGTCGAGTATGACGAAAAGACCGACTGGGTGGAAGATCTCGCCTCCCTCTCTAATGCCCATAACGAGTTCCTGGGCTTCTTTCTGGAGCATGGCTATCCGGAGAGCACCCTCTACAACAACCTCGTGAGCGGAGGCTTGCTTGATGGTCGAGCCTATGGTAGCAGCCAGTATGTGGATCACTGGATTGAAGCTCACTTTCATGGCAATCTCTTCCCGGCTCGTTTATCGCCAGGCAAGGCCTATGAGAACTACAGTGACGAGCAGACCGATAACATCAAAGCACTCCAGGCGATGCTCATGCTCTACAATGCCACCATCTTCAGCAATCCCCAAGGTCAGATCGTGTTCAAGAACAAGGATGCCTATATCAGTGCGATCATTGATATCGATGATGACGATGTAGTCAGCTTCGTCAGTAAGCGGGGCAATCCGGAGAAGCCTGAGATCAACTGCCTGGATATCCTGGCAGGGGACACCACTCAACTCCAGAGCAGAATCAAAGACTACCTGATCGACTTTCATGACTCTAAGTGGAGCTGCGAAGCCACTATCGATCAACTCAGTAAATACAATCTCACCCTCCAGTCCAAGATACGCATTCAGAATAAGATCTATGCCATTACCGAACTGGAGCGTAACTACATAGATGATGAATACAAGGTGAAGGCATGGCTATTATAAAGGGCTTCAAGCTCATCCGCTGGGCTGATGACGGCATCGATTACTTCTTCTGTCCCAATGGGCAGATCGAATACAACCCCTCTCAGAAGTATCGCATCGAGAAGAAGAACGCCTACGATCCTACTATTATCCACAGAAGAGAAGCCTACCGGGAGGACTCCTTCGATCTGGAAGCGGTACTGGAACCATCCGAATACTATAGCCTGATGAGTTTCCTTTTAAGTCCCGGCAGGCTCTATATCGAATACACTGCCTACAACAGCATCAACAGCCAGTTCCCGGTCACCATCTCTCAACTGCCCAAGTGTCCGGATGATCTGCATGAGTATCCCACCAAGGTCAAGTTCAGTCTGGAATCCAGATACATAGGCTCTCCGGGCTATATCGATTTCGGCATCATCATTATCACCGACTTTGACGAGACTGTGATCGGTCAAACCTAGGCATAGAAAACCACCACAGGAGTATAAATGTACAAGTTCGCCATTAGCTATTATACAATGGAAGGCACCGAGCGTAAGCCTCAATCGGGGGTCGATATCCGCCTGCTCAGACCCGGTCAATCCTGGGCAGAAGGCAAGCATCTGATCGAAACCACACCCAACTCCGGTTACTATGAGATCGGCATAGAAGCTGAAGCCGATTGCGGCTTCTATGAGCTATGGGATAACCTTGGCAATCCACTCGGCCAGTTCAGTGGCAAGACCTGCACCATCGGAAAGCTCGATGCCAGGGGACTGCAGAACAACTGCATCTATGGTAATCACATCCTCGATGGAGTGGTAACGGGAAGCAAGATCGCCAATGAAGCTATCGGTACTGAGCACCTGCAGAATGGGCTTCTCTCACTCACCAAGCTACAATACGAGATTCAAGATCAGGATAAAGGAGTGGGAGACAACAGCCAGTGCAGTCCTGCCAAGCTTACTGAAGACAAGATCATCACCCATGTTCTGGATAAGGAGTATCAGGAGCTACCCCACGTCATCCTGACTAACCAGTGCGATGCATTCCTATATATAGCCGATGTCAAGATTGAAGGGAATCTGGTAAGTGTCCTGATTGGGATCAGCCAGGTATATACCGCCACCGATCCTTTCTATAAGCTGCTTGCCCTCGCCAAATGATGCCCAAGAGAGAAACCCGGCAGAACCGGGTTAATGAGTAGTTTAGAAGCTGATTATCTCTTCGTTTCGAGGCGGCAGATCAGCTCAGCCATTAAGTTGATCATCTCCTTGTAGTCTCCACATTCCCAGGCATCGTCGGCTCTGGTTTTGATCTCATCCTCGGTCATCTTCTCCGATTGCAGCCAGGGGCCTCGGAACTGGTTCCACCAGCTCTTGTAATGGACTTCTTTAGTCGTGGGATCATCCTGCTGTATCTCTTCGATTGGCTGCTCCGTCCCATCGTCATGCATCAGAATAAGTTGGCTGCCTGATTCCACCATCTCCTCCAGCGTTGCCTGGCCTTTGCGATTCTTGTTTTGCTTGGTCATCTTGATCTCCTTCTCGGTTACCCGACTGCTTACTTATGGGTGCTACTATGCACCCATCGTAAAGGTGGTCAAGTCCTTTCCGATCAATATGATAAGAAAGATCGAGATTCTTTGATTGACAGAAAAGCGGCTTAAGAAGACATTGTGGTCAGCCTACAGACCCTACATAGAATGCCCTCCGAGACGTGGGAACGCCGCCCGGTGTTTCCCACGTTTTTTATCATGAATCAAGATGGATTGCGCTTGCAATTTTCGGTGATACTTCCTTGCAATTTTCAGTGATACTTCCTTGCAATTTTCAGTGATACGCTTGCAATTTTCGATGATACATTTGCAATTTTCAGTGATACAAACTTCCCGATCAGAGCATGCGAGAAATGCCCCATTTTGGTGGCTTGCAATTTT
>Ga0255347_1001628_pt1 | contig 34757 bp, 26 predicted proteins | sample wastewater_treat_2_FD_192479 | JGI IMG/M metagenome (GOLD analysis project Ga0255347, IMG submission 192479) | Wastewater microbial communities from Lulu Island WWTP, Vancouver, Canada - plant24 | ecosystem: Engineered > WWTP > Wastewater > Unclassified | place: Canada: Vancouver, British... | reverse complement strand
TTAATTCTACGTTGTCTGCTATGTTCCAAACATCTCCATATACTGGAACTATGGTAGAGTTATGTGTCCAGTTTTTGAATGTATACCCATTCTTGGTAGTCTCGCCTAAAACATATGGCGCGTCATATGTTACTTCCTTGGAAGCTTTTGCAGCTCCACCATCTACATCAAATGTAACGTTGTATTTGTTTGCAGTATACTGTGCCGTTGTCACTACATTATCTTGCACGTTTGTAAATGAATGTGACCATTGACTAAATGTATATCCCGTTCTTGATGGCGCAGTTTCTGCTACGGCATCTTTGCCATATTCTATCGTTTGTGGCGTTCCAATTGTGTTACCTAAATGATTTTTAAATGTTACTGTGTAACTCTTTGTTGTTCTACTAAAAGATGCATGCACTGTGACAGCGTTAGTTACTTTTCCATCACCTGAAGGAATACCAGACCAGCCTATAAACTCATAATCATATTGTGCTGTGTCTAGGTTCTCTTCCGCATTAACTGTTATGCTATCTCCAATTGATAATACTTTTACATTTGAACTTATAACTGTTCCATACTCCACAGAATATGGGCCTGTATAGTTCGTTAATTGTCCAAATCCTTCTGATGTCGCACCGACCTTTACTGTTACTGGATATACTTGCTTTTCTTTTTTGAATTGAGCAACAATCGTCAATACTCCATTTACCTTATCGGTTGATGGTATGCCTGTCCATTCAACAAATGAGTATTTCCATTCCGCTGTGTTGGTATTGGGAGTCGCTGTCGCAATAGTTGCTCCACCAATCTTTAATGCAGCTGTGCTTCCATCTATTGCAGTTCCGTATTCATATGATTTATGTCCTGCATAACCTGTTAGAGAGCCGTTTTCTCCTGCTTGCACCGTCACGAGATACGTCTTCTTTGTTCTTGTAAAGTTTGCTGTAATTGTTGTATTTATTCCCGTTGTTCCGCTAGTTGGATCCCAACCTGTAAATGTGTAATCCCATTCGTCTGTGTCGGTCTCTTCCAATGCAGCAATTACTCTCGCCGTTGGGAGTGATATTGTTAAGTTCTTTCCGCTTGTACTATAACTTGTTCCATATGGTACATCAGTTACTGTTACTTCATTTCCACCATCTACCTTTCCATATCCTATCGTACTGACATTTACTTTTACAGAGTAATTGTTAACAGTCCATTTTGCATATATGGTCTTATTTTCAGCTGGCATCTTACTAATGGTGTATGAATTAGTTAATTCACTATCACTAAACCATCCTGCAAAAGTATGCCCTTCTTTCGTAGGATCTGATGGTGGCGTAATGTCCGAATTATAGTCTTGGGTTATATCACCTATCGCATTTCCACCGTTTGTATTAAAGCTCATTGTATATTGGTTAATCGTCCAATCTACATATACCGTGACATTGTTTGCTGGCATTGTGTATCCGCTAAAATTAAACACATCGGTTAAGCCTGGATTACTGTACCAGTTTTTGAATGTGTGTCCTGTTCTCGTAGGCTTTGTGGGCTCACTTACTGCCGTTCCATACCCTTGGGTTATGTCTGCTACTGTAGTCCCACCGTTTTCTTCAAAACTAATAGTGTAGTTAACTGGTGTACGACTAAAGTTTGCGGTAATTGTGGTGTCCGTTCCTGTTGTTCCACTATTAGAATCCCAACCCAAGAATGCATAGGTATATTGCGGTGTGTTAGTAGTTGCGACTGCTTCAACTACTCTCGCCGTGGGTAGGGATATTGTTAGCTTGTTTCCGCTTGTGCTATAGCTAGTCCCATATGGTACATCAGTTACTGTTACTGTGTTTTCACCATCTACTTTTCCATACCCTGTCGTATTTACTTTCACAGTCACATCGTAATTATTAACAGACCAATGGGCTTTGATTGTCTTTTCACCTGTTTCGTTTGGTCCAATTGTTAAGCCCTTTTGTGGTGAGCCACTCTCTCCAAATGTCCAGCCAACAAAGGTATGCCCTGCTTTACTTGCATCAGCTAGCACTATTGTGTCCACCGTTGTGTACGTATTGGGGTTACTGTGCTCGGCTCCATCCACATTTGTGTAGTTTATATTGTAATTTATTAAGGAATAAGTAGCTGTAGTTATCATAGACTCTGTTACATTTGTAATTGCTGGATCCCAACCAACATGCTCATACCCCGGTCTATTTGGTACTGTTATTCCAGTCGCAGTCGCACTTGTTCCGTACTCTACATTTTCAGTTCCTATTGTTGTATGTTGATAGTCTTGGAAAGTTACTATCGCCAAAACCTTATATACTCCTTCGTTAAAAACTACTGTATATTTATCTGATGCGCCCGCTCCTTGACTACCAGTTATGGCGTAATTCCCAACAGCAGTACCGACTGCTTTTGTTAGTGTGATTTTTAATACATCTGCATTATCTCCATCTTCTAGCTGAGTTGCGCTGTTTACAGTGAATGTTAAATCTGTTACTATCGGCTCTCCATCCGCACTACTCTTATCGTCTATATCTACAATTATGGTCTTTGGAGTGATTGAATACGTCCCAGGATTTACTGTTACATTGTAGTTGGTACTTACAGCTGAGCCTGTTATTTGGTAGTCGGCTATAACAGTATTGTCTGCATTGGTTGATAAAGTCACGCCCAAATCAGTTAAAGTGTCACCTTCTACTAAAGACCCTGATGTTATGGAAAAATCTAAATCTTTAAGCCCTTGTCTATATTCACTTGATTTATTATTGGCCGTTACCGTTATATCTCTTTTGACAACCGTTAGTGTCGAATGCCCAGGAGAAGGTGCGCTTGGATCAGCTGGGTCAGAATAAACGAAATTAATTTTCGTAGGATCATAATAAAGGTGAGACATGTTTGTAGCTGTCCACCCTGTCGCTGTTCCTGTATAAGTTCCAACTGGAGAATTTAAATTGCAGTTATAACTTCCTATCACACTAGTTATAGTATCAGTACCGATAAGCCCATCTACTTCCACTGTTTCGCCAGGATTTGTTGGGTTTTGTATAAGCCTTGTTACCGTTCCAGTAAATTCTGGGTTGGGCTCACCGTAAGCTTTTGTTTTATTATCGACATATATATTCATGTCTCCAGAATACCTAACTTCCAGTTTCATGTTATACATTCCAAGAATGGTATTCCCAGATCTTCTCACTGCGCTCCCCATTAGTCCATATACACCTATCCTAAGTAATGTACTCTCGCTTGGATTTTCGCTATATGATGGGATAGAAGGATAAGACTTCCTTTCGCCTTCCGTATCAACATAACCAAGTTTTGAAACATAATATAAGATCTACCAGCTGGTATATTACCACCTGGAGAAGGCGTGCCATCTGGAACTTTAAACCTATTTCCTAAACCAGAAACACCATTTGTTCTTTGACTACTAAAATTCGGAGTGCCGTCTGCATTCAATGAATAAATCTTATATTCCGCATCTCCAGATGTATTTCCATATATTGTTTGGAAATTATGCAAATCTCGCCAATCTGTAGAGCTATATGTATATCCATTTATGCTCTGAATGTCAGCTGAATTAGCGGGAATCCCGTATTGCCCAAGAGCGATGAAGGCTCCTGTCGTTTGCCCTGTAGCGCCAAAATTGTCAGCATATGTAGAGAATGTAATTTCAATTCTCCCTGCCTTTAATCCTTCTATTATTTCATCAGACAGCCTTATAGTAGTAAAAAACATTGATCTTTGAGTATTACCATTGTGCATATATTGACCGCTTAAGCCTGCCCCATTTTTCGTAGCAGCGCCGCTTCCAAAGTTACAAACCCATGCTTTTGAACTATGAGCACGCCATGCACTCTCAGTATTCCAAGCCTTACCATCCGGATCCCAATGAGAGTCTAGATCTTCTGCTTTAAGTCTGAAAACAGAAGGCACACCATTTTCTACTTGAGTTAAAGATGTATCGTAAAGATTATATACGCCTACGTTAGTGATAACTCCAGTAGGAATTTCTGGGAAATTGCCTACTCCTTGTGAAGTCATAGGCGAATCGTTTATACCCTGATTCCCACCGTTTCTATGTATAAAATCATGAGAATCTCCAGGAGCAACCCACGCAGATGCGGTGTCGATTCCGGCACTGGTTTTTTGATTAGCGAGAAAGGAGGTAAGTAAAAGTAAAATCAAAACTGTACACAATACAATAAATATTGCGCTCCTACTAAATTTGGTATTTTTAATATTTTCTCTTCTCGTCTTCATCTGCTTAATCATTTTCTTATCTCCTGATATATCTTCTCTGCATTTTTACATGCACATTATTTCTTAATTAGCAAAATACCCAAGATTTCATCATTAGGTACATGCAATAACCTTCAATATGTCACGCTTGTGGCACACCTATCTTTGCGTTGCTTTAGAGTTTTAAGTGGTTTTGCTATATATGTAAAGTGGTAAAAATATAAATCTAGCTAAATGGATTATATAGACTTACTTGATTAGACACTCCCAACTTTGCTTTGTCGCGTATAATATATATTAATATAAGTACTAAGGGCAAGCATTTTTATGTGATTTTTTTGTGTATATTTGTTGTTAAAAACAAAAACTTTCCGCACCTTGCGCTCTCCAGCCGAATTAATTTGGGCCTTTTAAGCCTTTTTCGGGAGATATCTTTATGCACGGTTTTACACCGCTTTTGCCACGGAGTGCCAGAAACCGCCTTCTTAACAATAAAAGGACTTCTAAAAAAATTCGCTATGCCCAGTATCGTCTAAAATATAAAAGTAGTTAAATCTAAAAAACTACGTTTGATAATAAGCTGGTAAGTTCCCACTGCTAGATAGCATGAGGATACCGAAATTCTGCTTAAATTAAAAAATTAGTCAAATGCCACAGTTTCAGTACGACCGGGGTTTTTGTACTTTGTTTGATAATAGTTGGAAAGCTCACTGTGCCAAGTTCCGTCTGGGTTAGAGTATATAAGTGTACAGCCTCTTTGTGCCCCTTGCTTATGAATTCCTACAAAGGCAACGTAGTCAATACTATAACTATATGTTAGTCTTACACCGTGATGCTCTATTTGAAAGTTGTTTAAGTGGTCATGCCCACAAAATATTCCATCTGTACTACCAAGCTCCACTACTGTATCAAAAACATTATCTTCACCAGCACCGTAATTAACAGGTTTTCTTGGTCCATTTGCAGTACCATAAATTAGCTTTGTTTTTTCGGTATTCCCGTTATCAACATAGCTAAGCCAAGCATCTTCGTATTCCTTTAGTGGTATGTGTATAAACATAAGAGAGTTAGGCTTTTTAAAATCGGTTTCAGGAAGTCCTAGTGCCTGATGTTTCGAGCGATTTTCTGCTGTAATTTTATTGACGACACGAGTGTACCAATCCACTTGATCTGGCTTAATATTATCATATCCACCTTCTTCTCTATACCCATGAGAATCAATCATTATCAAAGTTTGAGTTATTAGCCCTTGCGAGTTTTTTACATTGATATAGTGATTGCCTTGTCCCGACAATTCTGCTTCTCCTGGAGAGAATAAACAGTACTTATACCCACCATTCATTATGCCATCTACAAGCTCCTCTTTTGTATACATGCAGGGCTTTGCGTCCTCGTGATTTCCAAACACAAATGTCCAATAAACTTCTAAGCTTTCCATCATTTCGGCAACCATTTTCATTTGGTTTAGGTTATTAAACGAGCCTGTTTGAAATCCTAACGGTTGCGCAAGATCGCCTGTAATAATAACTAAATCCGGCTTTTCCACACTTACCATTGTAGACACTGCAGATAGCGCCCAGCGGTCCTTTTGAATCGTTAAAAAGCCTCCGCCAATATGAATGTCCGTTATCTGCATAATCTTAAATTCTTCATCTGTTGTAAAGGTGTATATGCCATCTTCCAAGGTTGGTTTTAGTTGTTTTTCATACTTGACGGGCTCATATGTTTTTGCAATATTGAGGTTAAGGTAATACCCCACAGCCGTAGTACCAACTACTATACCAGCGGTGAGAGCTAAGAATAAGAGCAAGACTAAAAAGCCAATTAAAACTCGTCTAGTTTTAATCGATTTTCTTCTTCGTATTGTTGCCCTTTCTCTTCTTGCTTCCATATTTCAATCTCTAATAATTTTACATTTAAGTGTTTATTTCACTACCTTTTATTTATCTTTTTATCGCCTAATTATTTGCAGTTTAATTATGTTATTACTATTCAACTCTAGTCACATTAGTTCCTTGTTCTTGGGTGTCGGCAATGTTGTCCTTGTTTGACTCAGCTTCTATGTTTTTCGTTTCAGTTGGCGGTGCAATATCTTTTACGCTAAATCCACTCTCAATTACTGGGACACCTAAAGTGGTGTCATCTTGTTTAACATATACCTTTTCTCTAATCGGAATGATTTTTACCTTTATACCTAATTCGTTATATATTTTATTTTCTAGTTCAATGTTTGTATCATAAATATCTGCTGCATATGCAAAATCATATGCGACTTCGAGCGTTGCTTCTTTACGTTGGGAACCATAGTCATGAATTACTAACTTCCCTATCCCTACAACTCTTTTGTTTTCTTTAACTATATCTGTTATTTGTACTAAAGTAGAAACTCTTGGATCTCTACCTACAATAATTTTTCCTAGTATTATGGTGTATATGAGCCCAACAAACATGAATAAAATACCTACTATCGTGGTAACTATTGCATCTATACTAAACGGCACAAGTGGCGTTATGCCATATGAAATAGCAACAAAAATCCCCATAACTCCTTCAATAATCATCATGTTGGCTATAAACCTTACAGATACCGTTCGCACTGCTTTTACTAGTTTTTTGGTAAATATCCCTAAAACTATTTTTATAACCGAGATTGCAAGAAGAAGTGCAAGTATTTGCCAATGAAAAATAACATTAGATGGAAATGGATATCTAGTAACTGATTTTACAAAAAAGAATGCTCCATTTGCGGCAACCAATATAGCCATCAGTAAGGTCGCTACATATTCTATTCTTCCGTACCCATGGGGACTACTCTCTCTTTTGGGATTATAAATAATGTAGTACGAAAAAAGAGCGAGCACGCAATAAATAGTACTAATGAGCGAGTTAGATGCCTCTAGTTTTAAAGAATCTAAACTGGTATATAGCCACAAAAAGTTTTTAGCAATAAGTAATGTGAGATTCAAAAATAGCACGCCCCATAGAACATACTTTATCTTCAACCTATCACTTCTCGATCTTAAATCAAACCTTTGAAACCTGCTTTTTTTCATGACACCTTGAATAGTAATAAATTTAATGCCGCCGTAATTTTTATAAAGTAATTATATCATATGCAAGACTGTTAAACATAGACTACAAACGTACTTTAAAACAACCACCTAATGTAAAAAAATAAAACCGTTACGATTTATATACCGTAACCTAGTTTTTAAAACTATCGTTAGAGAATAATATCTATTCATAACCAAGTATAACTAAAAAATCTTTATATAGTCAGAGTGTCCAAGTAAGAAGAAATACTAAATCGACCTGCTTTATTCGGTTGAATTTTGATCGTTAGATGTTTTTGCCACCTGGTCTTTAGTTTCATTTGCCTGCTGCTCGCTAGTTTCTTCTAACAGTTGGTCTGCAGTTTCTTCCACTTGTTGGTCATCGGCCTGCGCCTGTTGCCCGTTAGTTGTTTTTGACTTTTGGACATCAGTTTCTTTCACCTGCTGACCGTCAGCGATTTGTGTATCCTGGCTGTTAGATTCTTTTGGCTGTTGGTCGTTAGGTTTTTTAGAACACTTTTTCTTTTTAGGCCTTTTAGCAGCAAATATAGGAACTGCCCAATGTTCTGGTAGCAGAGAATTCAATCTCATTATCTCATCAAACAAATGTTTGACAATGATTTCTGCTTGTTCATTCATCGGGATTTCAGGGTCATATGCGATGGGCTTTCCAAAATGAATTTCTTTAAAATCTTGTGCGGCATATATAGGATAGTATTTCACACATTTGCCTGTTGCCCTATAATGTATTTTTCCAATATATGTAAAACCTGTTGAAAACTCGCTTATTACTCCATTGTATGTTGCTCTTGCTGTTTTAGTATTTTCGGGATATATGGCTACGTTAGAGCCGTTTGAGAGAGTTTCACTAGAGATTTTAAATGTTTTATACGCATTCAAATCATCATAGTATACGGGAATTCCATTTAGTTGTTTTGTATATACCCACGCTACAAGAGGCGAAAGTATATGGATTAAACAAGATAATATTTTGCTTTTGAAAGACTTGTCTATACAAAGTTCAGTTAGCAAAAACTCTTTGGCAGATTCTTTTTTAAATAATACATTATTCCCCCAGGTACGCACGTTTTTGGGATATTGGTATTGCATAATGAGGGGTGCTAAAAAATATGTGTGGTTAGAAATTAAAACACTAGGTTCAGTAGGCTCTTCGTCATGATAAATATATTTAAATTTCCCAAATAACAATCTGACTAGAAATTTAAAAAATCTAGCAAAGCAACCTGTTTTCCGTTCTGTATATAATGGCTTTTTAGTTTTCTTTTTCAATGTCAACTCCTATTCACTAACCAAGTACTTTAGTTTTAAGTTGAAAAATTAAGTAGTTTAATAAGTATACTACTGTCAGTAGAATTCATCACCTAATTTCCCAACATGTTGCTTGTAAGGTTAGTTAATCTTATTTTTGTATTATACAGTAATAAACAAAAAGTCTCATCAATTTTAACCTATTTTAAAAAAGCGTGCATAAGCCACAGGCAAAATTAATGAGAGTTAACATATAACGTATAGCTTTTTGTATTAGCTACAATTAATATCACTCTTATATTATGGTTAACATTTATGAAAATTAAAAGTTGTTTTTCTTATTTATGTTAAGTAAAGTTCTCATAAGGTCTAGGGCAACAAGTTGATTTTGAACAAAACTTTGTGTTCTTCTTTCTTTTTCCTTCGCAATGCGTTTTTGTTTTTCTTGAAGAGCAGTTTCTAGATTTTCTTCCCATTCTAAAAAATCACTGGTGAGAATAACTTCAGATTTTTCAATATTTAATACTCCATCCGAAGAAACAAATGTCTTCCTCTCCCCATTTTCGCAAACTATTCTGCATTCACCAGGCATTAAATATGCAATAGATGGAATATGCGAAGCTAAAACTTCCAAACTCCCATCTTCAACAAAAACCCTTAAACTTTGTACCTTTCCTTGGAACAAAGTTTTTTCTGGCGTAATCATTTTAAGGTGAAAAAGATTCATTTACTTCCCTCTAGATGTAGTACATCTTTATTTAAGCTTTCATCCCCTTTCAAACATATAGATTGGTTATGATGTGGGGTAAAAATTATGCCAACCTGTTTTTCGTAGCGTGCTACAGTATATTAGTACTGCAAAATATAGGGTTATAGATTATCCTCTATATCCTGGTATGTCTGTTAAGTCTCCAATGAAGAAAAACTCGCTTTCTGGGATATTGTCGGTTTTACCATCAAGGATAGCACGGCAATTTCTAACGGTAGTTTCTACTGGGACATATTTCCCAGCACTGCCTGTATATACACTAGCAACATGGAATGGCTGAGAGAAAAATCTCTGTAATTTTCTTGCCCTATATACAGTAAGTTTATCTTCATAGTTTAATTCATCCATCCCTAAAATTGCGATAATGTCTTGTAGTTCATTGTACCTTTGTAGTGTTTCAAGCGCTCTTTTTGCAGTTTCGTAATGTTCTTCACCAACTATCTCGGGTTCTAGTATTCTACTCGTTGATTCAAGAGGATCAATTGCAGGATAAATACCTTGTTCAACTATCTTTCTTGAAAGAACGGTTATCGCATCAAGGTGTCCAAATAGTGTTGCTGGAGCAGGGTCTGTTAAATCGTCTGCAGGAACATAAACAGCTTGAATTGAAGTGATAGACCCTCTGTGAGTACTGCATATCCTTTCTTGAAGTGCGCCAATCTCAGTGCTTAAGGTGGGCTGATACCCAACAGCAGAAGGCATTCTGCCTAGCAATGCAGATACCTCACTTCCTGCTTGAACAAATCTGTATATGTTATCTATAAATAAAAGCACATCCCTTTTTTGCACATCTCTAAAATATTCAGCCATAGTTAATCCTGTAAACGCGGCTCTCATTCTAGCCCCTGGAGATTCATTCATTTGGCCAAATACTAATGCTGTGTTTTGAAGAGTTCCTGCCTCAGTCATGTCTTGGACCATCTCATATCCTTCTCTGCTTCTTTCACCAACGCCTGTGAAAATAGACCTGCCTCCATGATGGTTGGTAATGTTATGAATCAACTCTAAAATTAATACGGTTTTTCCAACTCCGGCACCACCAAATAAGCCAATTTTTCCACCTTTAGCATATGGCGTTAATAAATCAATAACCTTAATTCCGGTTTCAAATATATGAGTATTGGGATTCTGTTCTGTAAGTAAAGGTGCATCTCTATAAATAGAACGAGTTACTCCTCTAAGTGCACCTTTATGGTCTATAGGCTCGCCAAGCGCATTAAATACCCTACCTAAAGTTTTATTCCCAACAGGCACTCTGATGGTTTGACCTGTGGCAACAACCTTCATGCCTCTACTCAATCCTTCAGTAGGCTCAAGAGAAATACATCTTACCGTTGAGTCATCGATGTGGTTCATGACTTCTATTTTTACAACCCTATCTCCCGCATCAACTTTTAAAAGCTCATTTTGCCTTGGAAGATCTGCAGGGAATCTCACATCCACTACTGAACTGATAATTTGTACTATTACTCCATCTGACGCTTTCCCTAACATATATACTCCTAATTTAATAATTTCTACTCATGTTTGTTGTCATTGCATCAAGCAACGCATTTGTGATACTTTCCTGTCTTTCGTGGTTATACTTTTTCTGTAATGTATCGATAATCTTCTTGGAATTTGATGTAGCTTCTTGCATACTTACCATTCTTTTGAAGTTTTCAGCGTATGACGCAGAACAGAGAGCCTGATAAACTCTTGCTCCAACATATTGGATTAATGCTTTTTCTAATGTATCTCCAGGAGAGATGTAATTTATCTCTTCAGTGTCATCTAATATTTCCAAAGGCAATATTTTTTTAATAGCTATTTTTTGTTGAGATAACTTATCCGCCATTGTGTATATGATAAAAGCCCTATCCATCTTCTCTGCTTTAAAATCTGCACACAAATCCTCTGCTATTGCTCTTGCATCGTCAGGCATAGGGTCGGGGAATATATTGACATAAGAGTTATCAACATCTATACCTTCTTTTTTATCATAATATTCTTTAACTACTGCGCCAACTGCAAATAAGTTAGTTATTTTCTTGTTTCTCATAGATTCATCAGATGCATTTATAATTAATTGGTTATAATCTCCACAAAGCCCTTTATCCGCCCCTATAACAACATATGCGGCACGGTTGCCTTCTCTTTGTTGAAAAAACGGATGGGTTTTTGTTTCTAGCGACGACATTAAATGGTTAGCAGATGCTGAAACTTCCTCTAAAAATACGTTTGCCGATAAAAACTTTTCTTTTGCCCGACGCATTTTAGCTGCAGAAATCAAGTACACTGCATTGGTAATTTTTGCAGTTTCCTTAACGCTTGATATTCTTCGCTTTAAATCTTTAGTATTCATTGTATAATTCTCTTCAGCTATCCATCTCTTAGCAAAATGAAGGTTAAACTAGCTCTTAATTACGGCAATATATTCTTTGAACTCATCTAATATTTCCTGAGCGTCTTCGTCAGTTAAATCTTTCTCTGTAGCTATACGGTCGTATATTTTATGACCTGATTTGCTTTTGTATATCTGTATAAAGTTGGTTAGAATATTAATCGCATCTTTAGGGTCAAAATCATCAAGAAGATTACTTTGTAGAATTAAAAACTTAATAACCATATCTGCCATTGGAACGGGATTAAACTGGGGTTGTTTTAATGCTTCTGTTAAAACAGCACCGTGCTTTAAAATTGCTTTTGTCGCATCATCTAAATCTGCGTCAAACCTAGCAAAAACCTGCATTTCGCGATATTGAGCCAAATTCAAACGAATTTTACCACTTACCTTTCGCACTGCTTTACTTTGTGCAGCTCCACCTACTCTAGACACCGAAAGGCCTACATTAATTGCTGGTCTTAAACCAGAATTAAATAAATCCGCCTCTAAATAAATTTGTCCGTCGGTAATTGAAATTACATTGGTTGGTATATATGAGGAAATATCTCCATCTAGAGTTTCAACTATTGGAAGAGCGGTAAGAGAACCACCACCCAAACGCTCTGCTAGTTTTGCACTTCTTTCGAGCAAACGAGAATGGATATAAAAGATATCTCCAGGGTAAGCTTCTCTACCCGAAGGTCTCTTTAAAAGTAATGATATAGTTCTATATGCTACTGCATGTTTTGATAAATCATCATAAATTATTAAAACATCTTTTCCCCTATACATAAATTCCTCTGCTACAGCAGTTGCAGCATAAGGAGTTAGATATTGAAGAGGCGCAGGTTGCCCAGCAGTAGAGGTAACGACAATTGTATAATCCATCGCACCTTGTTTAGTTAAATCCTTTACCACTCTTGCGACAGATGATGTCTTTTGTCCAATAGCAACATATACACAAATGACATCTTTGCCCTTTTGATTGACTATGGTATCGAGTGTTATGGCAGTTTTTCCAGTTTGTCTATCTCCAATAATCAACTCTCTTTGACCTTTGCCGATAGGAACCATTACATCTATTGCTTTGATACCTGTAAACAAAGGTTCATCAACTTTTGCCCTATCAAAAATGGTAGGTGCAGGACTTTCTATATCCCTATAACTGCTTGCTCTGATGGGACCTTTTCCATCTAGCGGTTGACCAAGAGGATCGATTACTCTACCTAAAAAGTTATCCCCAGAAGGAACCTTTATTGTTTCGCCTGTGGGATAGACAATGTCTCCAGGCGAAATGCTGTCGGATGCAGATAATAAAATTGCGCCAGTGACATCGGTTTCCAAGTTCAATGCAATAGCATAACTATCTCCTGAAATCCGTACAAGCTCACCATTTTGAACATCCATAAGCCCTTCAATCATCACAACTCCATCGTACGAAGAAATAACCCTGCCAGCAGGACGCACGTCTGTTTCACGCTTAAGCGAAGCAGTTTCTTTTAAAATCGTATTAATTATTTCAAATGGATTGTAATTGTTTTTCATATTATCTTATCGCCCTTTTATCAAGTAGAGGAGATTCCTCACTATTTGAGTTTTTCAATCATTTTATCTTTGAACTTAGTAAGTTGTGTTTTAAGCAAGCCGTCGTAAGCTATTTGACCATCAAACTTGGTTATTCAATTTTTCTCTAATGGAGGTGTACCTTATTATTTGAGTTTCTCAATCATTTTATCTTTGAACTTAGTAAGTTGTGTTTTGAGTGAGCCGTCGTAAGCTATTTGTCCATCAAATATGATGATTCCCCCAACGATGCTTTTATCTATTCGGTATATAGCTTCAAAATCACCATACTTTTTTTGTAGTCTGGCTTCAATCTCTGATTTTTTCTTGGAGGAAAGCTCTTTACTTGTTGTTATTGTTAGTTTTGCCATATTTATCCTAATCTACTCTTCTTTTACCTATGGTCTGTTCGACACAACTGCGTAAGCAAGTTGATTGTATGCTGTATATCTATTCTTCATCTGTCCAATCGTCGATACATTTGTCGATAATTTGTTCATTTTCCTCGGAGCTAATTTCTCTTTCGAGTAGCGCTTCGGCAATAGCAACAGCGACATCTGCTACCTTGCCTTTTATTCCACTAATTGTTTCCTTCTTTATTTCATCTGACTCGGCTTCAGCACGATTAATTATTTCTTCAGCTTTTTTAGAAGCTTCTAAAACAGCAGTTTCTTTAATCATGTTAGCAGTTCTTTCAGCTTCCATTCGGTGAACCAAAATTTCACTATCTGCTTTATCTAATTTCTCCTTATACAAAGCATGAAGTTCTTCAGCTTCTTTTTTTACTTGCTCATTGGTATCATATTGTTCTTTAATCTCGTTTTGTCTGTTTTCTATAAACTTCTTTACAGGCTTATACACGAGTAAAGTTACCCCTATGAACAAGATAAGGAAATTTAGCAAGTGGAGAAGTATTTTCATCCCATCAAGACCTAATGGGAGATTTGAAGCTAATAACATGTTCATTGTTTACCTCTATAGTACATTAATTACCAGTAATATCGATATGACTAGCACGTAAATGATAACAGTTTCAATGAAAACAAGACCGAGTATTAAGGCTCCTCTTATTTTGCCCTCTGCTTCTGGTTGCCTTGCTATTCCATCAAGTGCTTTACTAATTACCATTGCCATTCCAAGTGCGGCTGCAACACCTGCTATCGCAATAGCAAGACCTGCTGCAAGTGCATATACGGCTTTAAGTTCAAGTGCTGCTACTAAAAATGAATTCATAATTACCTCCGATGTTAGTATATTTAATTTATTATTTGTTATTTTTTATACTCTTTTTTAAGTGGATTTGTTAACGTTTTTCTAACTAGTTTTAATGGCGTTTTTGCACACCTAAATACTAGATGTTACACCTTCTTTTTGGTCGTCAATGTTTTCCAAGTTTTGCTTTTTGTTTTTTCTTTTCTTTATCTTCTTTGTTTTTGTTTTTTTAGGAATTGGTTCTGCTGCACCGCCATAGAACATAGAGGTAAGGAGTGTTAAAACATACGTTTGAATTACTGCATGAAATACAGTAAAGATAACTCCTACAAATACAGGCACTACAAAGGACAGTGCTATAAACTCGTATACCAGTGCGGTCATAATTAAACCACTTAACATACTTCCAAAAAGACGGAAGGACATTGAAAGCGGAAGAGAGAAGTCTTTTAATGCATGCAGCGCTCCCTTTGGACCATTAGTTTTTACACCACCTGCAATTATTGTCCCAAAAGAACACAGCGCTATTGCAATACAAGCATTTATATCTACCAGTATAGGTCTTAACCCAATGAGTTCTATCATTGTTCCAAAGAAAACAAATACTGCCGCACTAAAAACATAAGCTCCTAAAAACCTATTACTCCCTGGACTATGGGAATTTGCAAGACCAGAAAAGAATGTCACAGCTTTTTCAAGAACAACCTGCCCTCTTCCTGGGATTTTTTTCATTCTTGGAATAAAGAAAATTCTTAGTATCAAACAGAAAAATAAAATAACTCCAGTAACAATAAGAGCAGAGAAAAAGCTCGGGTTTACTGGCACGCCTAAGAAGTTGACATCATCTGGTAATACAGCCTTTTTCATTATCTCCCCAAGAGAAGATCCACTTTCTGCTGCTAATAGGTAATGTGTCATAAACTGCTCCTTATATTATTTTCGATATTCAATTTTACTGTATATATTCACCAAACAGTGAATTGTATGTTGTTTGAATCCTAGTGTTACACACTGAACTTTTTTCTATTGTTTATTAATTGTGGAAGAGCCTTCTAATTTCTCTACACTCATTCTTCTAAACTGGTTGTAGATATGCGTCCGTTTTTTGATTTGCTACTGATGTAATATTTGCCAATTTTTCTATACTCATTCTTTTAAGTAGATCGGATGACTGTTGACATTATTTAGACTCATCACTGCCTTTAGATTCGTCACTACTTACTGTGGATGAGTCTTCGCCTTTTGATTTACTACTAGTGTAATAATCTTCTAATTCCTCGATGCTCGTTCTTCCGATTAAGTTTGTATAGTCAATATCATCATCAATAAAATCTAAAACCACCGTATCACTTGGGTTAGCGGATACTTCGGTTGCGACTTCTTGCTTTGAAGATTCTACTACATCAGTACTTGGTTTAGAAGATTCCACATCAACTTTTGGTTCAGTATTAGCCGACTCAATTAGTACTTCGGATGGCACATCAACATCACTACCAGAAATAAATCTAACTCGAGCTTTACGCCTAGCTTTTAAGTTTCTAAACAGCATAACCAAGGGAATTGTGCCTTCTCCCGTAATTTCTCCAGCTCGCTTTAGCGCCCCTTTAGTAATGATTGGACCAGTTAGCTCGTAGAATAATGTTGCACCTAAAACTACTGTTGTTATTTGTGGTACTATTGCCTCAAGCCCTGGCGTGCTTGCTATAACAGTAACCATTCCGATTGCTACACCAGCTTGCGGAAGTAAAGTAAACCCTAGATAATTACGAACTGTTTTTGTTTCTTTGACTGCAACAGCTGAGAAATAAGAACCAAAGTATTTACCAAGTGAACGAGCCAAAATGTAGACTATACCCACAACACCCACTTGAGGAATTATTCTTAAATCTAAATGCGCACCAGATAATATGAAAAATGCCATAAATAGAGGTGGCGTCCACATATCCACTCTCTCAACAACTGATTCATAATCCTTTCTCAAGTTGGCAAAAACCATACCTGTTGTCATGCAGGTAATAAGTGGCGACATATCCCACATTTGTGAAAGACCCACGCCCGCAAAAACTGATGCTATCACCCATATTAATCTATTAGCTCTTGACTTGAAAAACTTGCACACTACAACAAGTATAAAACCAATCCCAGCGCCAACAGCAAGTGACTTAACTATTTCTAAAAGTGGAAGTAAGAACATGTTAGTTGCAGAAGCTTGGGTATCCGTTAATAGAACCTTGGCAATGCCTAGGCATATTGAGAATAAAAACAGACCGATTAAATCGTCAAAAGCAACGACAGGCATCAAAATATCCGTCAAATGTCCCCTTGCTTTGTATTGTTTAATTACAAGCAACGTTATTGCTGGAGCAGTAGCTGCAGCTATTGCACCTAGTAGTAAAATTGCAGGAATTCCAATTAGGCTTGGGTTAATCGCGCGAACAATAAATAATGCACCTATTACAAATGCTGTTGCAGCAACTGCCTGAACAACAGTTATTGTTAAAATCTTTCCACCAATTTGTTTGAGTAGTTTTAGTCTAAACTCATTACCTGCAGCAAAAGCAATAAATCCTAATGCCACATTAGATATGATTGTTAATGAATCCATCATATCTACGCTAATTAACTTGGTTGTAAATGGGCTAACAATTAAACCAGCAATGATATAACCAGTCACGTTTGGGAGGTTTAATAATTTCATTAACCTCGTCAAAAGTAATGCTATAACAAAACAAATGGCAATTGCTAAAAGGACATTAGTAATCATGATTTCCCCACACACCCCACCCAAAATTTACTATTAAATTGAAACATATATAAATGTTTTTATTATTTCGCTACACACCAGCAGTTATTATTACATTTTTATACAGCTGCATAATGTAAGTGTTTTTCATAGTTAGGTCGCCAGTGTAAATATAAATGAACCTTATAACTCGTAAAAAGTTCTCTTTGTTTTATTGTATTAAATGTTAACCTAAAAAGCAACCATAACAGCCAATTAGAATGATATTTTAGCAATTTATTGCATTTAACACACAAAATCCTCGAAGAGATTAATCTTTACGATCAACTTGACAATTAAGCTGTTTTTGCAATTTTATTTACGTTTAACAACTAAAGTCCATATTTTATGGTTTAAATGATTGAATTTTAAACCTATGTAATAATTTGTTAGTTTCCATAGTAAGCATAAAGGCAGGACATAAAACATCACAAGATGAGCACAATTTTAATATGAGATTTACATTTTATACTGCTTTACTCTACTATTTTTGCTGCTTTATGGTATAATAATTTGTAATTACAAGCACGAGTACAAATTGAGACTTGTTTAGGCGAAATAATAAAACATTTGAATTGATACGCATGTAACTATTGAATTGTCAGAAAACATAAATGGAGAAATATTATGAACTTAGAGCAAAAATTTATAGACCTAACTGTTAAGTTTATTGATTTAGTAGCGAAAGTGCTGCCAGACGATGTCGTAAGCGCTCTTTCAGATTTAAAAAGTAAAGAAACAGAGCCCATGGCAAAAGCCATCTATGAATCCATGTTTGAAAATATGGAAAAAGCTGTTTCAATGAACCGCCCTATCTGTCAAGATACTGGGGTTTTGCAATTCTTTTTGAAAGTAGGTACTAAATTCCCTCTGATAGATAAATTAGCAGACATGCTACTTGAAGCAACTAAAATTGCAACAAATAGTGTACCACTAAGACATAATGCAGTTGAAACATTTATTGAGAAAAATACAGGGACAAATACTGGTAAAAATGTGCCATATATTGAATATGAAATAGTCCCTAATTCAGACAAGTTGGAAATGATAGTATATATGGCTGGTGGAGGCTGTGTGCTACCTGGTAGATCAATGGTTATGATGCCTTCTGCTGGATATGAAGGAATCGCGGATTTTGTAGCAGACACTCTAGTCAACTGGGGAATTAATGCCTGCCCACCACTTGTAGTTGGAGTAGGAATTGGAACTTGTGTAGCTTCTGCAGCTAAGCTTGCTAAAAAAGCCTCGCTTCGTCCACTTGGGACTAAAAATGAAAATGTACAAGCACAAATAATGGAACAACAATTACTAAAAGCACTTAATGGGATTGGACTAGGGCCACAAGGCATCCCAGGCAAAGCAGGTTGTGTACTAGGTGTTAACATAGAAAATATGGCTAGACACCCCTCCGCAATGGGCGCTGCAGTCAGCTTTGGTTGTTGGGCACACCGCAGAGGAACCATTGTGCTTGACGCAAACCTTAACTATGAAATCTTAGATCATAAAGGCACTGTCCTATAACGTAAAACAAATATTGGAAAACGCAACGCGTAGACCAAACATTGAAATATAGGATAAAACCTTAGTTCTAAGGGCTTGGGTTATAGCCACAAAAGCAAATAATCAAATAATCCTAAACGCAATGTAGGCTGAACCTTGAAACACTTAAGAGAAATTTAGAACTAAAGACACAGTTCTTTAACATAAAACAAACAATCGTAAATGTAATACAAATTGAAAATTGGACGCAGGAGAAATGTATGGAAAAGAAAATATTAACTACCCCTATTTCGGATGAAGATATTAAATCACTAAAAATTGGTGACATCGTTTATTTAACAGGAACTTTGGTAACTTGTAGAGATACTGGACACAAAAGACGAGTGCTATCAAACATAGTTCCTAAAACCGATTTAAAAGGAGGAGCAGTTTTCCATGCAGGTCCCATTGTAAAAAAAATAGGCGACAAATGGGAGATGGTTTCTATTGGTCCTACTACTAGTATGAGAATGGAAAAGTTCGAAAAAGAATTTCTAGAAATCACTGGAGCTAAAATAGTTATTGGTAAAGGCGGCATGGGAAGCAAGACAGTAGACGGCTGTGTAAAAAACACTGCAGTACATGCTATTTTCCCTGGCGGATGCGCCGTTGTCGCAGCTTCTCAAGTAGAAGAAATTACAGATGCAGAGTGGCTAGACCTTGGAATGCCAGAAGCGTTTTGGGTAATGAAAGTAAAGGAATTTGGACCCCTAATTATATCTATTGACACTAAAGGCAATAATCTTTTTGAAAACAATAAAGCTATTTATAAAGCAAATAAAGAAAAACAAGTTGAGCAAATCGCAAAAGATCTTTCATTTATGAAATATTAAAAAGCGAGTAAATTTAAGGCCCAATTAAAGCTCTAGCAGGATTTTCTAACGAGCTTAAAAGAAAAAATTCCGTGCCTAATCTCTAGATGCAAATCCGAGAAATAAGGTTAAATATGAGGCTGATGTTGCTAAGCATTTGTACTGGATAATTTTATCAACATTGTTAATGTTTATGGTAAATATGCACATACTCGTAATTGACCTTTGGAGTAAGCTCAAAAAATTAAGGTAAATATAAAAATAATGTTGCTAACCTTTCGTGCTGGTTAAATTCAAAACAACATTACAAAAAAAGAGGTAAATATGGACGCACTAACAAACATTTATTCAAGAATTTCAACAAGAGATTTTACTGACAAACCCGTATCCGAAAAGGATATAAGCACTATAATGCAAGCTGGTATGGCAGCGCCTGTAGGTCGTGGATTATACGACACCTTGCACCTTACTTTAATAACCAACAAAGACCTTTTAGATGAAATCTCTAAAGCAGCAGACTGGTCTGGTGCAAGACCCAACGCCCCACTATATGATGCTCCAGTTCTAATACTTGTTTCATCAAAACTAGGAGAAACGCCTAATATCGAGTACAGCAATGTTGGTTGTGTAATGCAAACAATGGCTCTCGCAGCTACCTCCCTAGGGCTGGGAAATCTATATCTTTGGGGATGTATTTATAGATTAAAATCAAGACCCGACATCATCAAAAAATTTGAACTTCCCGAAGGGTTTGTCCCAATTTCCGCGCTAGGTGTTGGTTATTCAAAAGAACCACTAGAAAAAGCCTGCAAACCAAGACATACCATAACTACAAACGCTATACGTTAACAATAAGTCACATACTAGCCATTTAATGTAAGACACCATACCTTCCTAGCAGTCCCAACCTGTAGGACAAGATATGTTATAACTACAAACGCTATACGTTAATATAAAATCAAATCGTGAATTGACAGCCAACAGACCAAAGAAATCTATATCTACAAACGCTATAGTTAATATCAAGTTGCGTTTTAAGTTGGTAAGGCTAAAATACATAATCTGTTGTACGTCACCATATTTGCGCATATGCGCGCACATTTATCTTGCGTAAAAGGTGGTAATAATATATATTATTATTACTTGGTAATCGTGCGTATTTGTATACAATGTAGTTTTATGAAGACATAAACTACGCTGAGTAAAATGAAACACTAATTATACGGTAAAAAACCTTTAAAAGAGCCGGAGGTGCTTTATGAAAAAAATTATGGAAAAAATAATATCAGTTGCATTAGCAGTCGTAAGTCTGTTTTTTGTAATTCTAATTTTAGTCACTATGTATGGCGGAATCGAAATGGAGAGCCTATCTGACCCACTAGTACGTGCCCTTATATTCATAATGTTTGGTGCATTTGTCTTACTATCAGTTTTCAATATTTGGACTACATTTATCGATGATGAGAAACTCTCTGATGTGCTTTTATTCAAAGATAGAGAAAGTGCAACAAAGGCAACTGTCGGTGTAGTAAAGAAAACAGCAAAGCGTGTTTGTAAAAATGTTGAGGAAGCAAAAATCCGTAAAGTTATACTGCACTCCGACGCAAGTGGCAACATAAGTATGAACATTGAAATCAAAATTAAATCTGATGAAACTTTAGATGTTGTAACTAAAGTTCGTGCCTTAATCATTCAAACTTTCGACGAGGTTTTTGGAATCGAATTTGCATCCATTAACTTCAAAGTTATAAAATCTAAAAATACTTATGTCCCAACCGATAAAGATGTTGACACTAAAGTGCAAGAACTAAAAGCTAGTGTAAAAACCAATAAACTCCCAGAAAATAAAGTACAAACCTCAACTGTGACTGGAAACATACCTGCTGATGATAAAGAAGAAGTTATTGAAGTAACGAAAATCGCTGAAGAAGAAAATGTTTTAGAAGCCGAGGAGCAATTAAAAGAAATTCAAAATGACATCTATGAAGCCGAAGATGCAGCGATTGATAGAAAAGCAGCTGAAGCAGCTGAGGAAATTGCTGAAGAGGAAATAGCATTAGAGTCAGAAGACGAAGCGGTTGAAGAAATTGTCGAAGAAGGACAAGTAGAGTCAGATGAAACCGAAACAGAACAAGTAGAGTTAGAAGAAGTGGCTGAAGAAATCGAAGAAGAAACAGCCGAAGAAATCGTCGAAGAGGAACAAAAAGAGGCAGAAGAAGAAAGCGAGGAAGACGAAGTTGAAAAAGCTGATTCCGACGAAAAACCTGAAGACGATAAATAACTATATACATATAACTTTAATTTTTGGAACAGCATAACGCATAATCGCCCTAACCTTACAGGCCTTTATGTAATAACAATTATACAGGAGGGATGGTCGCTCCGCTGGTGCGGTGGAGCGATTAATAATTATGACCGATCACAAAAAAATAGCAATTAGAATTAAGTATTTAAGAGAAGTTTTAAACATTTCGGAAAAAGAAGTAGCCGACGCTGTTGGTATTACTGAACAAGAGTATATCGATGCCGAATCTGGCATAACCGACTTTACTTTTAGTTTCCTACAAAAACTAGCAAGATTTTTCTCGGTTGACCTTGTCCAACTTTTGTCAGGGGACGCGCCGAAATTAACAGGTTTTCAAGTGACAAGAGCTGGCGAAGGAATGCTTTTAGAACGTAGAAAAGGCATGAGGCACTTACATTTAGCATCAGATTTTAAAGATAAAATGGCGGAACCTTTTATTGTTACTGCACCGTATGATCCCAAAGATAAAGATAAACCTATCGCTATGTCCGTACATAATGACCAAGAATTAGACATAGTTCTAAAAGGCAAGTTAAGGATGCGTGTCGGTGAATATGAAACAGTTTTAAATGAAGGTGACACCATTTATTACAACGCAAACATTCCGCATGGTATGGTTGCAGAAGGTGAGGATTGTACCTTTGCTGCCATAGTAATAAAACCAGGTCTAGATGTTTCAAAAGTACATGATATAAGCACACGAGATGAAGCTACAAAGCTTGCTGATTCCGAAGCGATTTTCAATAAGTTTGTTACCCCTATACTAGATAAAAAAGGTCGTCTTGTAGATGTAAAATTTCATCCCCCTGAAACATTTAACTTTGCATATGATGTTATAGATGAACTTGCAAAAAAACATCCTAATAAGCTAGCTATGATCTGGGTAGCAGATGAACAAAAAGAAGAACACATTTTCACATTTAAAGACATGTCAGTTTTGAGTAATAAAGCTGCTAACTTTTTCTTATCGCAAGGCATTAAAAAAGGCGATAAGGTTCTTTTAGTTTTGAAGAGAAGACATCAGTTTTGGACTGCCTTGCTCGGATTACATAAAATCGGAGCTATTGGAATCCCTGCTACTTTCATGATGAAACATGAAGATTATGAATATCGCATTAAACTTGCTGGTATTACTAGTTGTTTAATCTTAAATGAAGACGATATTGTCGAAAACTGTGAAAAAGCTCTAGAAATTTGTCCTGAAGTTACAACTAAAATTTGTGTCGGGTGCGACACTCCAAGTGGCTGGATCGATTATGATGAGGGCTTGAAAAAGGCTTCTCCTAAACTTGAGAGGATTCCTACCCATATAGATGATAACTTCCTAATGTATTTTTCTTCTGGTACAGCGGGTTATCCCAAAATTGTCACTCATACTGGAAGATACCCTTTAGGACATTTTACAACTGCAAAATATTGGCACAACTTATCTAGCGATGATATTCATTTAACAATAGCAGATACTGGCTGGGCAAAGGCAACCTGGGGTAAATTCTATGGGCAATGGTTAGCAGAGGCGACTGTTTTTACTTATGACTTTAACAAGTTCGACGCAGATGATATTTTAAAACTCTTACCTAAATATGGTGTCACCTCTCTTTGTGCCCCACCTACTATGCTAAGGTTTTTTGATCTTGCTGGTTTTGAAAATTATGACCTATCCTGTTTAAAGCACATAACAACTGCTGGTGAAGCTCTTAATGCAGATATAGCTGAAAGATTTAGAAAGGCAACTGGACTTGTAATTAGAGAAGGCTTTGGCCAAACTGAAACAACCGTTATGATTGCTAATCTCCCTGGATATGATGTTCGCCCTGGCTCTATTGGTAAACCAATACCACAATACGATGTAGAACTTTTGGATAACGACGGAAATTTAGCAAAACCAGGTGAAATAGGCGAAATTACAATAAAAATTGATAAAAATAAAGAATATCCATACGGTTTATTCAAGGAATACTATAGAGGTGAAGATAGTACTAAAGAAGTTTTTTCAGACTCGCATTATCACACTGGTGATGAAGCATGGATGGACGAAGATGGCTTTTACTATTTTGTCGGAAGAAAAGACGATGTAATTAAATCAAGCGGATATAGAATTGGACCTTTTGAAATTGAAGCTGTTATCTTAAGGCTTCCATATGTTGTTGAGTGCGCAATCACTGGAGTACCACATGAAACTCGTGGCCAAGTAGTAAAAGCAACAGTAGTTCTACAAAAAGGTGTAGAGCCTAGTGAAGCTCTAGTAAAAGAAATTCAAAACTTTGTGAAAGAAAATACCGCTCCTTATAAATATCCAAGAATCGTAGAGTTTGTAGATGTTATTCCTAGAACTACAAATGGTAAAATCCGTAGAGGAGAAATTAGAAACAAAAACTAATAGTAATTTATCTATAAGGTTAAAATTGGAAACAGCCACTTTTTTGTGCGAGTGGCTGTTTTTTTGTTCTTTACTTTTTCGTTTTATTTTTTTTCTTAATCTTTGGTTTTGTTACATTTTTTTTATCGAATCTTAATCTTTCATTTCTCCTTAAGAGAACAAATGCAAGAACACTTGCTAGCGCAGCAATAACTACGACAACCCAAAACCCCCAAATCTTTCCTTGGAATGGCACTCCAGTATTCATACCCCAAAGAGATGCAAAAATTGTAGGCACTGCCATAATAACCGATATTATCGTTAACAACCTCATTGTAATGTTTAGATTATTTGAAATTATAGAAGCATAAGCATCCATTGTGCCAGACAAAACATCTCTATAAATATTACACATATCCAATGCCTGTCTGCTTTCAATTATTGCATCCTCTATAATTTCGTTATTAAACTCAGTTTCAGTTGGGCCTACCTGCCTTGCTAATCTTTCGATTATCAAATTGTTCCCTTTTAGAGATGTTGAAAAGTATACTAGTGAATTTTCTAAATCCAGCAGTTGGATTAGTTCCTTATTTTTCGTAGATTGATGTAACTCGATTTGAATTCTTTGATATGATCTGTCAATCTGTCTCAAGTACTGCAAGTATTTGACATGGGTAGTATATAGAAGTTGATATAAAAACCTATTTCTCTCTGCCGTGCTAAAATTTTTAACTCGAGAATTAATGAAGTTACGTATAACCGAATTAGGCTTTAGGCAAATAGTCATTATTGTAACATCTGTCATTATAACGCCTAAAGGAATGGTATTATAACTGTAATATTCTTCCTCTTCTTCTATCACAGGCACGTCAAACAATACCAAACTAACACCATCTTCTGTTTCCATACGGGAACGTTCGTCTTCGTCCAGCGCGGCTTTAATTAAGTCTTCATCTACACCAGAGAGTCTAGCTATCAACTCAATTTCTAAGTCGGTTGGGTTCTCCATATGTATCCATTTGTTATGTAAATTAATTCCACCTGTGAAATCGGTATCTAGTTCAATTAAGTTTTTATCAACAGTCTCAAATACTTGAATCATTCACCTCAACCTCCTAATCTTCAATGTTTATCTAAACAAAAAGAGATATGTTTCGCAACATATCTCTCGTTTAAGACTTACACGAAACATTACCACTTTTTTGTGTTATTTTTTTTGTATTATGTTGTTCCTACTACCACCAGGATCGTCCATTTTTCTCCGTTACCTTACTCCATTCTTTCTGGGAATTTTATGGCGTATGCTCCAGCTATTATAGTTAAACAGTCAATAAATATTGCTTGCTCGTCTGGATCGTCATATTCTCCACTCGTTCTAACTTCTTCTAAAAATACTGCTAACTCTTCTAACTGCTCAGGCTCTACTTCATCATCTTTTGATGCTGCGTCAGCAATAAATACAAGTTGCACTAGCCTTTCGCCCCTTCTAATTTCCTTTTCTTCTTCTGTTAATTCTTCCTCGATAACTTGCTCTTCTTCTATTGGCTCAACTGGCTCTTCTTCTTCAACAATAGGTTTTTCTACGACAGCTACTGGTTCTTCTTCCTCAATCTCAATTTCTTCAGTCTCATAAATTTCTTGAACAACTGGCGTTGTAACTATCTCAAGTATTTCGCTGTCTTTTAGTTTATTAGCAAGGATATCTTCGATAGCCGCATTAATTTCTTCAATGTTTTCGGTTATGAAGTCATCTTGTTCTTCTCTAAATATAATCACGTTCGAATCAAGTGCATCTTGAAACTTAATAAAACTTGCGCGCAATTTTTTAAACTTTGAACTGTTAATGCCTGACAAAATAGCCTTGAATATTAGGTATATAATTGCAGGAATAGCAATTGTTCCCACCACTGGTAGAACAAAGTTTGTAACAGCTACCAGTCCGTCCCAGCCTGCTGGCATGGTGTAAAAAGCATCAGCATAACAAATTGCACAAAGTAGCAAAGTTAGGAGAACTATTATAGAACCAAATAAAGTAATAAACTTCTTTCCTGGCGCATAGTTAGGATTGGATTTTTTGCTACCAAGAACTTCTTTCTCTGGTATATAATCTGAAGGCTTGCCAGTTTGTTGTTCCATGAAGTTGCTCCATCCATCGCTTACTGAGCGTGGCATTGCGCTGATTCTAGAATAAACTCCTTCTACATTTTCTTCATCGATAAAGCCTGTTGCGTTGACATATGCAGTTGTATCATCTAACTGTTGCTTGAATTTCTTCATTTTGCCTGTGTTTGCAATAATAACAGCAACCAAAAACCCTAAAAGAAGCAACACAAACGCAACAAGTATAATGTAAACCGCAGGAGTTAACCCTTCAGACAAATTAAAAAAGTTTAAATCGTTGGTAAATACACCACGAATTGAATCTAAAATATTTCTCAATCCTTCCATAACTCTCTCCTAAAAGTGTACATGATAACATTATAGAGTTTAAAAACGCGTTTTGCAACCTTTTTTTTAAAATATATATTACGCGCTTGTATATCGCACACACATGGCGCGTGCTCGCTCGCAAAAAGTGGGCAAATTTTTAAAATATTATCCTTGTTTTTTATTGAGTACACTCTAAGCCTAAGTTTTTTAAATATTCATTCCGTTTTGACATTATAATCGTTAAAAATAATTAAATTATCGCACTTTGGGAACTCAAAACCCAAAGTTTCATAACCTTTTCAAGCCCCCATCTCCAAAAAATCTACTAAACCCACAATCCGAAACTTCTTAAAACTAATACGCCACAAGAAAAAATCATACCAAGAGTACCGTTAAAACATCACTGTTTCAAGCACACCTGCATCTTTTAGTCTGGTAATAAAAACTCATAGTCAATTTTTTAAACTGATTGTACCCTATCGCACCTTTTCAAATCGACAACGAATCCTTGATGCTAGTTAATGTGTTTACGCGGTTTCGACAGGCTATATGCTTCAATCTCTTAGACCACGAAAAAAACTCGGAATAGATGTAAGTTTTTCAAAAAAATCTTTGCAGGCTTCACAGTACTTGTAAGTTTACCTCAAGTGCAACAGGCTATATGCTTTAATCTTTTAGACCACGAAAAACACTCGGAATAGATGTAAGTTTTTATCAAAAAAATCTTTGTAGGCTTCGCAGTAGTCATAAGCTTGTTTATTCCTCTTGCACCCACCACCCCTACACACTTTAAAGTATGCGCAATTTGCACACCTAGGTATTCTCTCTAAACTTTCTAAAATAAAGTCTTTAGCTTTTTCAGAATCAGCCATTTCTTTCAAACTTAATGAATTGATGTTTCCAAGTAGATATTTATCCAAACAATAAAAGTCACATGGATATACATTCCCATTCCCTTCAACGACGAACTGATAAGTGCAATGTCCTTCCATACCACACTGCTCCGCTTTCTCTCCTTTGTACAATGCTATAAAGTTATCAAACATCCTAATACTTGTATAATCTCCTTCGGCATAGTCTTTCACATATCTACTAAACAACCTACTTAAAAATTCAGCATATTCTTTGTTATCCATGTAAATATCGTCATCCGATGCACTAATGTTGTTTTTAGATGCGTTTTCTTGCGAGTTTGGGATGCCTTTGTTATCATTTTCGCCATCAAAATTGCGGATACACGGAATAAATTGTAAATACTTAAAGTTCTGGCTTTTATAAAAATCATATATATTATCAATATTACTTGCTACTTTTTTAGTTACTACTGTCAGTATGTTAAATGCAACGCCATATTTATTAAATAGCTTTGATGCATTAATTACTCTATCAAACGTTTCACTACCACTTTTATCTAATCTATATATGTTGTCATCTCTTGTACCATCTAAACTAAGTCCTACCAAAAACTCATTCTGCCTTAAAAATTTACACCACTCATCATTTATTAGCAGCCCATTAGTTTGCAGTGAATAATAAATCTGGCAATATTTTTTATTATGTTTCCTTACTGTATCCACAAAATATCTAAAGTAGCTTAAACTGCGTAAGGTCGGTTCTCCTCCTTGAAATGCAAATGAAATACTGTCTCCATTTGCAAGCGCTAATGCCTTTAGAATGAGTTGCTCGGTAGTTTTGTCATCTATCATCCCGAAGTTTTTTATATCTCTATACTTTAACTCATCACAATAAAAGCAATACTTGCATTTCATATTGCATGCAGATGATGCAGGTTTAATCATTATAGATAAATTGGGCATACAAAAGTCCTTTCCATACGAATCAAAACCTCGTAATAATGCTGTTTGAATTTATTTAAGTAGACGGTTAGCAACGCTCCTTGTATATGTTTCTTATACTTCGGTGTTTTTGTTCAATAGATACATATAAGATTAGACTATTTATAATAATCTTTATTTATTCCTCGTCTATTATTTTTAAATTTATTAGTCCATTCCGTCATAACTATATTCATTTCCTCTGCAATGCTAGGATATACTGTTGCACGGTTATAATTTTCACCTTCATCGTCAGTTAGCCCTATTAACCAGTTTTTCCTTATTAAGTTGAAAAATGCTGGATTATCGTTTTCTATGCGTCTAAAGTATTTGAACTGCATATAGTCATTATCCTGCAAAACATCATATGTATAATTTTTACTCTCAGGATAATTTTTGATAATAGCTACATCTATTGCGTACTGCACAGCTTTTATATTTTCTCTCTTCATATGAAGTATTGGATTTTGTTTACCATGTATACTATTCTTTGTCCCATCGAGTAGCGGAATTATTGATACGCCATCTATTTCCCTATCAAATGGCAAATAACTAATTCTCGTTCCGTTATACCCCGTTATTCCTACTAAGTCTACGATTGTTGGAAAAAGATCCATAACCGTTGCAGAACCTTTAATTTTCTTGCCAGCAGTAAAGAGAGGATTATTATCCCAACGCATAAATGTTGCTACTTTTTGTCCTCCTTCATATGCTGTATACTTGCCACCTCTTAAGAGAGCTGTGGAACCTTCAAGTGCGGGACCATTATCACTAGTAAAGATAATTAATGTGTTATCTAACTCACCACTAGTTTCCAGTCTTTTGAAAAGTTTTCCTAAATATGCATCCCATTCAACTACACAATCGGCATACGTTCCAAGTCCAGTTACTCCTTTAAACTCATCGCCTACATAAACTGGCGCATGAGGCCAAGGTGCAGTTAGCCACATGAAAAACGGATTGCCTCCCTCTTTTTTATCTAGCCAGCTGTTTAAATCATTGAAAATATATTTTGTCGCATTGGACTGATCTTTTAATTCCTTAGTACCTTGTACTATTTCATATTCACCGCCCTCTTCTCTCACGTGGTAGAAAGGATTCATATCATTAACATGATGACTGCCATAGAAATAATCAAACCCTTGATTAGTCGGTAAATATTCCCCATAATCTCCTAAATGCCATTTTCCAAAGCAAGCAGTGTCATACCCTGCGTTATTTAAAATCTCAGCTAAAGTTATCTCGTCTCCTAACATCCCATCTGCATTTGCTCCCATTTCTATGGAGTTAAATATTCTAGTTGATGCAAATGGCTCTAACGTTGCAACTGTTGGGAATATAACATTATCAGCATATCCTCTATATGGATATCTTCCAGTCATAGCTGCAAACCTTGAAGGGGAACAAACGGAATAGTTTGCATAGAAATTTTCAAAATCAACACCTTTTTGAGCAATACTATCTATATTAGGCGTGTCAAAAATCGCTCCATTATATGAGACGTCACCATATCCTAAATCATCCATCATTATATATAAAATATTAGGGCTAGTTACTGGTGCTTTATCTACATTTTCTAAGTATTCATCATGCCCTTTGTATAACCTTTTCACAGCAGGCTTCATTCTAAGGTTCATGGTGAGTATTGCAAAAACACTAGAAATTATCAGTAGACTACTGAGTGTAGTAACTACCATCTTTTTAATCCTTTCTTTATTACTTACATAAATTAAAACTAAAAACGTACCTATTAAAAAAGCTATGCTTGGAAGCCATATTAAAAAGTTCCCAACCATCCTTGTTCCAAAGTTACCATCGCCTTGGGTAAGAGGATGTTCGCTTGACATAAATCCAATACGCCCAGATATAAATGCTCCAAAGCCAGCATCTGCGCCCCATATAGTACTAACTATCACAATTGATGAGGATAATATAAAATACGCTAAAATTGAATATACAGAAATTCTTTTCTTGATGATAAGTTCTAAAAATATATATGCTGCGATAAAGGAACACACTACCGCATTGATAAAAGATATAATGTTAAGTCTAGCTATAAATAAAGAAATTGACAGCCCTACGGCTATAAATAATACAATAAGTGGTAGAACTTTTTTATCAGTATCTAGACTCAAATTATAACTTCCTGTTCTCCCACAAGTAGTCTCTGGCTTTCGGTCTGTACTCTTTAACTCCTCAAGGTTTTCTTGAGTAACATCATCTGTTTTTTCTATATCTCCCATACTTTCCACTCATCCTATAAAACTTCACTCAGCCTTGTGCTAATTTTTATTATATCACACTATTTAATTTGTATTACATTTCCACATGCCAAACATACGTGCCACATAAATTATATCTTCGCAACAGGAATTACTAACACATTTTCGTTAAGTGCACTTAGGTTTTGAGTATTACAAATTACTGCTCCTTTGCCTATTGTATATGGATGCGCCGTTTTTAAAACATCAAAATTTTGCATCATAGTCTTTGTTGCTAATGCGGCTTTTTTAATTTCGATGGGATGTAAAACACCATCCCTTTCTAATATGAGATCAATTTCTTGGCCTTCCTTATCTCTATAGTAATACAGCGCAGGCACCATGCCATCATTGAAATAGCTTTTATATATCTCGCTAATTACATAATTTTCAAAATACGCACCATTCATAGGAGAGTTCATTGTAATTTCTGGTGAACTCCAACCTGTTATATGTACTGCAAGTCCAGTATCGTAAAAGTAAAGTTTTGGTTTTTTTAACGCTCTTTTTAAAACGTTATTTGAATATGGATGCAAAAAGAAAATTACTCCAAGCGTTTCTAATATGCCTAACCAGCGCTTCGCTGTTACTTCGTTAATCCCAACATCTCTTGATAAATCTGCAACATTGATTTGTTGTGAAATTCTGGCAGCTACTGCTTTAATGAAATCATAATATTTGAGCCCATCAATCTCACTTGCTATATATTTAACATCTCTTTCTATATATGATGCTATATAGTTTCTATGATATCGTCGCACGTTTGTAACAGATTTAGTAATAACGTCTGGCATACCACCATTAAAGATGTTTTCATAAACATTCGGAATTTCTATTTTAGGTACCTTCCTATCTTCCAGTTTTTGTATGTCCACTTCAAATGGCTTACTTGGATAACCATATATCTCAGCTTGTGATAATGACTGTAGTTGCATAATAGCAATACGACCTGCTAATGATTCCGTGACTCCTTGCATTAACTTATATGCTTGCGAACCCGTGAGCCAAAAATCACCCTTAGCCTTATTTTTATCAACTATAACTTTGATATAACTAAATAATTCTGGAGCATATTGCACCTCATCTATTAGTATCGGTGGTTTATATATTTGGAAAAACGCTACAGGGTCTTTTGCAAGCATTCTAGCATCAAACTCATCTAGTGAAACATATCTTCTATTGCTTCCTTCCATGAGCTTTTTTAGCATAGTAGTCTTACCTACTTGCCTAGGTCCAGTCAATAACGTTACAGGATATTCTGATTGAGTGCTTAGAAAAACTTCTTCTATCGCCCTTTTTATGTACATGTTTACACCTCTCTGACCAAAATGTATTGCAATTACATTTTAGCCAGAAATCCGTTTTTTGTCAATATCAGCTGATAAAACTAATTAAATATTAAGAACCCTATTTACTGTTGCACTTACTATGACAACTAACAAAATATTAAGAACCCTGTAATTACGAAATAGTTAAAAAGTATTTAAAACCTGCCTGTTAATTAATTTATTTTTGTATGTTTAATCTGAAATGGAATTCACAACTTTGGCACCCTTCGCCAATAGTACCATCTCTATCAAAAATAATTTCTTTTTGATGCCGTTTAAAATACTCGATATCTCCAGTGCAACAAGAGTCTCTAAGTTCAGGGTGCCCTACACTATCAAACAATTCAACTAATCTACATCTTGAAATCGATATGTGAACATGGTCAATGTCACCTTCAACGAGGTGCCAATCGGTATTAGGGAATTTAGAAATAATATCACAAAAATACTTGGTCCTTTCTTCTTCAGATAACCGTGTCAGCTTTTCTTTTGTAAGTTTTGGAATCAAACATTTTAGTTGCGTAATTGCAGATTCTAAAATAACTTTGCGAATAATCTCTTCAGCTTTTGTTTGAGGATATAGCTTTAGTAGCTCTCTATACAAAAGTATTGCCTCAGCTATTAATTTTCTTGAATTAATGTCCTTTTCATCTTGAGGTGCAGCCAACTTCCCAAACGGCTCGCCATTCTTTGCACCTTTGGGTAATGCCGGTGCGACTTTTATTAATGTCAAAAAACCTATTTCTTTAATCAGCACTTTAACAGCTGTTAATTTTATTTTAATATCTATAATTCCCATATCTCTCCTATAGTGCTATGCTTATAACTAATTTTTTAGAGGCTGTTTCCAACCTCTGGTGTTATTTGTCTTAGACTAGCTATGCAGACTAATATACAAAAGGTATAGTACAATGATTCCACAGATGAGAATCTGTACAAAACTTTAGACTTCAGTTAAGCGCGACTAGCCAATTTTTATGACAAGAGATGGAACAACTCCAACGCCTGTATCCTCAGTGTAATCAAATCCTACAACACCTTCAAATGTTACATAGCGTACAACTCTAGCGTTCTCTGAGTCAGGAGTTCTAAGCCACCATGTGCCATTATCAACACCGCCTCTGCTTATGTCTGTTTGTACAAACGCTCCCCTTGCTTTACTGTAGTCACTAGGCATTCTGGTTCTCATCTCATCCGTTTCATAAACATCAGGATTAAACCTATAGTCTAGATTAGTTAGTTCTTCAACGTCCGCTAAAAACACTTTATCAGCAATGGTTTCTGTTGTTTGAATAATAGCCTTTTGCCCATCTGTAAATGCAATATCATAAAAAGAATTTATTAACCAGTTTCTCACTGCACTGTTTTCATAACTGTTATTACTGCTAGAAGCAAATATTTTACTTTCCAAAATACTTTCGCATAAAAGCAGTGCATTCCCACTCTCGGTTTTAAGAATTCTCCACTTTATTGGTTCAACTTTGAAATAATAGTCAAGGCTATCAACAACCGCCGTGCCATTTGAAAACTTATATTTATTCATGTCATAAGGCGTTGCTTTCACCTTTGCGTAATATGCGCCATCGTTTCCTAAATAATATCCTCTATTATCAGGATTTGCATCTATAGGAATTTCTACTGTTCTTGCCTTAATTGTCTGAGGGAACTCTCCGAAATAGATATAATCACCGTTTGGATCTTCAGCTCCATTTGCATCTATTTTTGTATACAACTTAGCCCAACTTGCTGTTACGGTTAAATCGGTTGTGACCGGCGTATTAAAATCGTAATCCCAACCAACGAAGCTATATCCATCTCTTGTAGTTGTCACTGGCGTAATTAAGCCTCCTTCTTCAACTTCTTGTGAATTTATTCTTGTTCCATTGCTTGTATCAAATGTTACTGTAAATTTATTGAGTCGTTTTACAACTACTGTATACACTTCCGTAACTTCTCCTTTTGTAACAGTTACATAGAAAACATTGTCGCCAACCGTAAGGTTAACTTCTTGACTAACATCTACTATGTTTTGTCCAGTTGCATCGGTGCTAACTTTCCACGTTGCTCCTTCAACTGCCTGAATTACATTTGCAAAGGAAAAATTTGCCGTACTATTACTTATTTCCGTGCGATATACAACAGCATTACCTTCATCACTTGTTTCGCTGACAAAACCTTCTAGCACGATGTTATTTGTGCCATCTGTACCTAAATCATTATCATTATCGCCCGTATTTTTTTCACCGTTGCAAGCAACTACTGTCACAATAATCAAGGTCGCAAGGAGTAAAACAAAGGCATATTTTAAAAACTTTTTCATACCTATTTCCTCACATTTGTTTTATTATAAAAAAACCTCCCAAACAGCCAGTTTAGAAGGTCTTCCTTACTTAAATTGTATGATAGTGAAAACTAACTGTCAACTACCTATCTCTGCCACCGTATAATATGCAAAGCAAATTGAGCTACCTATGTTTCCTCCCATAACTTTATTGTCAAATGAATGCAAGTAGTTCAAGTATTCCGTATCAACGATTATCATCCGTTTTTTCAAACTTATAAAAACCTGTTAAAACCTATAAAAATCTATAAAAGTTTCGTTAGATTTTCTGTTGAATTCCTGTTTCAACCTTGCTGGTTACTAACTCGTTATTTTTGAACCGAGAGAG
>Ga0255347_1001627_pt1 | contig 34784 bp, 45 predicted proteins | sample wastewater_treat_2_FD_192479 | JGI IMG/M metagenome (GOLD analysis project Ga0255347, IMG submission 192479) | Wastewater microbial communities from Lulu Island WWTP, Vancouver, Canada - plant24 | ecosystem: Engineered > WWTP > Wastewater > Unclassified | place: Canada: Vancouver, British... | reverse complement strand
CGGGCAGATCGTGCAGCGCGGCTTGGTGCAGTTCATCGAGACGTACAAGGCCAACGAGGGCAAAGAGCCAACGATGACGCAGCTTGCGGCGGTGTCCGCAGAGCTTGAGGATTCGGCAGAACGCGCTATGGCGAGGGGAAAGTGATGGACAAGTACGACCAGATCGAGACTGCGGATGAGAGGGGCTACGCGCTCTTTCGCCGCGTGAGTGACGGGAAGACCGCCCGTGCACCAGTCAGGTGGTTCAAGAAGGACGGGGACGGGATGGTGCCGAAGAGCCGTACGAAAGCGATACGGCTCGGAATGTTGGATTGGGAATAAACTGAAAAGGAGAAACGTATGAAGAAGATGATGATGTTTGCGGCTATGTTGGCCGCTGTCGGGATGGCGGCGGGGTGCTTCACGTCGGCGACGGCGTACACGGAGACGAAACACGCGGACGGAAGCGTGACGGTCAGCAAGGTCAAGGTGATCGGCACGGGCGATAAGGCAAGCCAAGTCGCCGCAGATGGTCTGTTCGCGGACGGCACGCAGGAAGACCTCGGGGCGGGCGTGAAGACGGCAAGCGCGAACCAGAAGTCCACGGGGATTGACGGGACGCTCCAGGGCGTTGGCGACCTGCTGGGCGGCATCGCGGCTGTCATGCAGGCATATCCGGCGGTTCCGACCGCTGCCGCTGGCGCGGCTCAGACGTCGGCTGTTGACGGCGGCTACACGTTCGCGGCAGCTACGACGGAGGGCGGCAAGGTCGTGAGCGCGACTGTCCCAGTCACTATCAGCGGCGATGGTATAAGCGTGGTCATATTGGGCAACCGTTCGACGTGTAGTCTGTGCCAATCGCTGTGGGGCGGACTGGATGTCGCTGCCTTGTCTGCGGCGTTGTGCGGGGCTAATGTGATCGACGCGGACGCGCAGGCTGCGCCGGAGACATACGCCAAACTCCGTCCGCAGGGCGCGTTCAGCTACCCGCTGGTGCTGGTCTACGAGGCCGGACAGTTGAAGGGGCAGTTCAGCGGGAGGGGCCTGACGCAGGCCGCGCTGACGGAAAAGGTCAAGTCGCTGACAACCTGCAAGTAATGTTTTGAATGACGGCATGTTGGTGAAAATACACAATATATCACCAACATGCCGTTATATTTTTTGGGCAAAACAATTCTTTAACTCTTACGGTATATTAAAACGGTGTTGAATAACCCATATCGAGATGGTAAAACAATGATGAACGTTTACGGGCGAATACTTTGCCCGGTTACAAAGAAAGGTTGACCTATGAAAGGTATCCAAAAGTGCATCAGTCTTGTGGCAGTCATGCTTGTGGCCGGTTCTATGGCTCTTGCGCAGACTCGCCCTGTGTACAAAACCGGAACGGCAATTATGCCTGCCGGTGAAACAAACCTCTCTATCAATGTAGAAGGTTTGAAGGTAGTTGGAGACGATCTGTTGACTACCTATCTAAAGTTAGACGAGGTCGCGTTCAAGAACGTTTCTGGCACCGCTACCGGCACAGTGACGTTTTACTCCGTCGATCTGAGCAACGACACGCAGATTGAACAGCTTGCTACGGTTATTCCGAGTGAGTATCGTTCTAGTTTTCCGCGCAGAGAGATCGCTTCTCAGACAATCAATACCACTGGTTGGGTTGTTACTGGCGATGTTGCTGTTGCGGTTTCTGTCAGCACTGTCATAACCAATTACGTGCCTTACACGTTTCGGCAGTTGAAGCTGTACATCAATCAAGCCGAGACTTCTGCGACCGACAACGTGTATCAGTACCTGATTAAGGCTGAGTGACAGCCCGATCAACAGGCTCCGTTTCAGTTTGTGGTTTGCTCGCAACCCTAAAAGAAGTTCTATCCTTCTGACTTCTTCCCCCGTCCAGTTTGCCTGTTCTGGACGGGGTTTTTCTCTTTCTACAAAAGAGCAATCACTTCTTCAATTTCTTCGCGGATGCTGATGATGTCTCTTTCCATCTCTTCCACGACCTTCTTGACCATGCTAAAATACTCCGCGAAAAGCTTCAATGGTATCGTGTTGTCCAGCATCGCATCGTTGAGCAAGGAAAAGGCTTTGAACACCTGTTCCTCTAGTTCTCGCATTTTCTCTCTGGCGTTGTCTTCAAGTTGACATGACATAGCATGTTTATGATCTGAAAAGTTTTGCATAGCACTTGACTGATATTGCAAAACATCCCTCTCTTTTTCTTCAGTTTTCATTCTTCACCTTCCTTCTTCAGTTTTTGAAGACTGTATCTGTAATACGGTTCTCCGTCAGAAGTTTCTAGCTTAGTCACAACCTTGACCTCGAAAAGGTGTTTTCCGTCAGAAGGCCAACTGGGGTCGTTGATGAGGTTGTTCACAACAAAACGAGGATGTCTTTCGTCCAAATACAAGAGCCATTTGCCCTTCTTCAATTCTTTGAGTGTGTAGTCGCTTCTTCCGTTGATTGTTTGGGGGACACGAAACAAGTCCCACATGTCTCTCAGGAACGCGGTTGTCAGTTTCTTCTTCATCATGGAACAAATATACTCTTCGTCAAAACGCCATTGCTGTTCCATATATTTGCGTATTTTGTTGATTGTTGCCCAATCTGCTCTGGTGTGGACAGAACGGATGTGGCAGGCGTAGCAGAGGGTGACACCGTTTCCTATACAGTAACGCGCCGCGTGTGCAAAGTGGTCTGAACAATACCAATGATGCGCTGTCAGGTTGTCTGTAGAACCGCAAAGAGCGCACTTCCAGCCGTCTCCCTGTTTGACGCGCAAGGCCCAATCCGCGTAAAGCGTTTTCTTGATTGTGCTTAGACTTACTAACTTTTCTTTTTTGCTCATTTCTTGCAACCTTTCTTAACTGCCCTTTCTATTTTCCGCCTGTGCCACTCCGGGCACCGGCTATACGGATTGCGCCACTTGCAGGCCAGCGCAACAGGATCAGTGACGCCCCGCCTGTAGTGCCAGCGCAGCGTCGCCTCGCACATCTCCCGCGCCTTGTCAATGTCAGCGCGTTCAGAAACGCGCCATTTGCGGGGTCTGCGGCCTTCGCGCCTAGCCATGATGCTTTCTACGCGGTTGGCTTCCTGAACGGCGACAGGCCACATCTGGAACGCGCCCACTGCACGTCCGCCGTCGCCTGTCCGTTTGTCCGCGCCGTTCTGCGATTCTACAGCCAGAACCGCCGCCAATGCCATTGCTATGATGTTGGTCATACTTCCGTCCTTTTTATGTCGTGAGCTATATCTGGTTGTTCGGCATATCAGGAATCGGAGCCCAAGCTACGGGGGTTAGGAATGTCCCCGCCGCCCTCCATCCCGGACAACCGTAATTCGGCACCCACATACCCACTTCAAAATCTATTACGTCGAGATCGTGAATCCTGTATGCAAGTAGCACCCGTGTTCCGTCTTTTGGCGCTGTACCCATCGTATTCCATGCCGAACAAGTCATTGGAGTTTACCTCCGCTTCGCTCCGGAAACTCAATTCCGGCGTTATGCGAATTAATCATCATCCAGTTCTTCCCGCCAGTTGTCCGGTACTTCGTAGCCCTTAGCCTTGCGAAACCTATACCACTCAGACCGAGAGCGGATTAACCCTGTCGCGTTGTAGTAGATCGTCATGGCAAGACATCCGGCAGCCCATCCCCACGCGAAACATAACAGCTTTTCCATATCCATCTCCTTTTAAAACTGCATAACCAAGCCTTTGATGCGACGGGCTACCGCGTCTCACGGCTCGTGTTGGGGGTACAAAACAGGTGCGGTTCCAAGTGTGGCGCGTTGAAGAACACAATTTCGGCGTGGAACTCTACGCCCTCGAAGCAGTCGAGAGGCAACGCCATCAGGCTCGTAATCTTCGCGGGGCACTCGTCCCGCAACCACCGCCACCGTGCGCTATTCATCCGCTGGTTCAGTCGGAATCCCATCGGGCAGAATAGCGCAATCGGAACATTCCCGCACACCGCCAGAATCTTTCGCAAGAAAACCTCACTTCCAAGCATCCGCCCCACGCCAAGGTTGAATGGAGGATTGCAGACGCACAGATCAACGGTCAGCGGCCCTTGTTCGGAAAGGAAGTCTCGACCTTGCTTCACATCATAGCCGATTGTTTCACACCCACGCCGCGCAAATGGAGCTAACAGCCGCCCATCTCCGCAGGCGGGGTCCAGCACCGACCGCACCGCAGGGAAAAGTCCAGCCACCTGCTCACACAACCAATGCGGGGTAGGGATGTCCGAGCGTTTCGGATTCTTGCGGTATTCGTTCCGTTTGACTGTAAGGGGGGAAGCCATTACGAACCCCCAACAAACACGATATTCATTCCACACCTCGCTTTCGATTCACCTTTTAATCTCACCCGTGTACCCCGTCATACGTGGAAACTCGTCTTGCCGATCATTCTGTGCAAAGAGGTTATCTTCTAACAATTGAAGAATCATTGCCGTCTCTTTCCATTTTACAGGGTAAATCTCAAGCCCATACTGGTCATATTCGTGGTCTTCATCATAACACGCACGCGCTTTTGTCGCACATGTTTCCGAGCAGCAAAAATACAACGGACCACGGTCGCTCCATGTTTGTTGTCTAGTGGCGAAACAATCACAAAATTCGCAACGAGGCATCCATTTCCGCAGAGAACCCGATAAAGATTCAACAAGGGTACGGTCTGATTCGTTTACTTTTGCTGTCATACTCAACCTCTTTCGTCGATAGTGTTTGCACCAAAATGCAGCATAGTCACTTCGTTGGCACATTTGTCAATTTCGCTTATCCACAATGTTGTCATGCCAGCAGACATAGCGCATATCGGAAAACCGCCAATTCCGTCGAAAAGACTTCCATGAGTCAACGATTTTGTGTCATCAGAGATAGAACCCTTATCTACTATTCTCTTCATCAACCACTTCCATTGTGGCAAGGCTATGGAGTTGCCCAACATCTTATAACGTTGAGAATTGCTTATCTGTTTGCCTTCTGCGGTATATTTTGTCCAGTTATCGGGATACCCGAACAGACGTTCAACCTCAATAGGAGTAATGTTACGCAAAACAATTGAAAGATTGTTATTGTTGTCCTGTCCTGTTTTGCCAACAATAACCATAGGGTGTTGCTCTCTGTTTATGTGGTCGTTGCAAACGGCGGTGATTGTAAGTGTTTTGTCGCTGACAGCATATTCGTTACGACGCGAGTTGTTGACGAAAAGAACTAAAGGAATACAGTTTTCGTTACCCCCCATTATTTTTGTTATGGTTGGTGTTTTTTTACCGTTTATATTCGACAATCGAAAACGACTGTCTGTCGGATTATGTTCTACACAAACCACATAAGGATACTTGCTCTCGTCACAACCCGAACCGCTTGCCCTGATGGTTGCTGATTTAGTCGTGAGGTTGAGGGATCGGTTTTGGTGGTTATTCCAAACGAAAAACGGGATTTCAGGCAGACCTTCTATGTCTTCTTTGACGATTGTGATCGTGTCCGCGCCTTCAGATATGGCATTGAGAATCTTCTTCAGCAAGGGCTGGAGAGGCTTGTCATTGAGCAACGACCTACGCAGTATTCCCTTAGCTTGCCTTGGAGTTAGGTTGTACTTGGGTTCAACGTGGCTTTCTACAACATCACGAATATGACTTTCAACAGGCGTGTCCGGTTCTTCACCTGCGTTCTTGCCGTCGTAACATGTGACCCATACGGGCGTTTTGAAAAGATCAGCTTCGTTCTGTATATAAGCGGAATGTGTATTGTTTTTCTCTCCGAAAAGAATATCGTGCGCGTTCACACCATCATAGTCTATCAACAGCATCAATCTCCGTCGATTCTGCGCAACACCCCAATCTCCTGAGTTACAAACGCGCCAAGCCAATGACCACATATTGTTACTGCCAACAATGTATCCGGCGCGACTCCAAACACAAGGTTTTTCCGGCACAATAAAATCTGGTTCAATGATATGAGCAAACTCTGTAAGTACGGTACGAAAATCCTTGCCTCCGTTGCAGTGCAGTATTCCGGGCACGTTCTCGAAAACCACGAAACGCGGCTTGTGCGAGGTGAGGCGCATTTCTCGTATGACCCTAATCATTTCGAGAAACAGACATGAACGGTCACCTTCCAATCCTTCGCCCGATCCAGCAGTGGAGAAATCCTGACACGGGCTTCCGCCTGTTATCACATCCACAGGTATAATCTTTCTTCCGTCAATCTTCGTTATGTCGCCGTAATTGATTGTCATCTTTCTTCAACCCTTCTGTTTGTTCTTGCCTTCAAAGACATATCAAACCTCAACGCTTTCTCTTTACCGATGCGTAGACGATTCTTTCCGCGACGCTCAAACTCACAAGTGTCCTTCCGGTCTCAAGCTTGAGTAAGGTAGTGACTTCCCATCCGTAATTTGGCATCTTGTTCTTGAAGCGGAAGAACTCGCCGATAGGAAAGGTTTCGGGACGTTTTGTTCCAAACGCCAAACTGTGGATTTTTCCATCTTTCTTGAAATACTGACAGACCTCTTTCTCGTTTCTTGTCAACGTCACGCACTTGAAGCGTGGGCGGGTCTTGTGTTCTGTTATCAGACTCCTAAATCGCCTGACAACTTTTGCTTTCTGTGTATCATTTTCCATACTTTCTTTTCCTCTATGCTTTTGCGGATTGTCATGTAGTAATAAGACAGTGCCTTAGACTTCTGCGATATGCGGTCGATGCGGCCTTTCACCTGATCGAAGTCAACGGCTGTAAGCGGCAGTTCCAAGAACACCATCGTGCTTGCGGCAACCAGATTGATGCCTGTGCCGATGGATTTCACATTGCCAAACAGGATTCTTTTTTCAGGATCGTTATCGAACAGGTGTCCCCGCTCCTTCTTCTTCTTCGCGTCGATCTGCCCGTTGACCAACAAAGATACCTTTTTGAATTTGTTGTGGAGTTGTGTCAGGGGTTCCACAGACCAACCCACAACCACGATCTTCTCTGTCTCGTCTGATTGCGCCAAGAAGTCCTGAAGCCATGCCGTCATGTCTGGTATCTTGGCTTTTGCGGCATTGCTGCGGGCCAGACCGAACGCGGGCAACATCTCCCCGCTCGCCAGTATGTCGGTCTTGGCTTCGTCCATCTTGGACTGACATTCGTCTTCGATACGCCAGAACTCCCTTCCCTCTGGTGTTGTCTTGGGGATGTCGATGCGCAGGTGTGTTTCTGTTATCTCCGGCAACTGTTCAACAACATCAGCTTTCTTGACACGTAACATGATGCTCTTGTGCAGTACCTCGCGCAGTTCGGCGATGCGCCGTTCCATGAGTGCCTTGGGCAATTTGGCCTTGCCGACCGCCGCCCATCCCACCTTGTTGAAGCCCCCACTCCAGCGTGAAGCGAACATCCTTGCCTTGGCTTTCTCTTCCGGCATGAAGGTGTCTGCGAACACACCCTTCAAACCCAAGATGTCGGGGCTGATAAGATTGGTCAGGCCCCACAGGTCGGACAGGTCGTTGACGAGCGGTGTCGCCGTAAGAAGCAGAACACGCCTACCGCACGTTCTGGCAAGCTTCTCGACTAAGGGGTATGTCTTTGTGTTGCTGTTCACAAAGTTGTGTGCTTCGTCGATTACGACTGTTTTAGGACATACCGCTTGCAGCGTCTCAACCCAGCCGCCCAAGATGTGGTGGTTTAAGACTATTAGTTTCCGTCCTGTCACTTCCGCCTCGTCCGGTGTACGTCCAAAAAGAACAGTCACGTCTTTTGGGTCACCACCCCATTTCTCCCATTCTTCAGCCCAGTTCAGCTTGACGTGCGCCGGGGCAAGTATGATGGCGGGAAGATACCGTTCTTCGTCTGAAAGCAACGCGGCAATCGAAGTGATAGTTTTGCCCAGCCCGACCGGATAGGCCAGTATGCCCCGAAGGTCTCGTTTGACAAGCCACAGTCCTCCGTCCATTTGGAATGGCTTGAGAGGCAGCGAGGTGGTGAACTCCCGTTTAGACATACAGAAGAAACGCATCCTCCGTCCGGTCTCGCTGTCGTTCATGTCTGGTGACGCGCCGCATTGATGCAGCAGCGACATGTTGTGGACGTTTGACGGAAGCCTGAACACCATCGTGCCGTCCGGCAGAGACGAAAAGGAAGGATGCCCCCACCATTTGCTTTCCCTCGAAGCCCGCATATCGTAACGAGAAACGAGTTCACCACATGCTACTGCTGCCGGTGTGTCGCACACCATGACGATCTCATTGCGCTTGAGTTGGTATTTCGGGGGTTCTGTGCTGTCAGTCATTGCGGCTGTTCCGTTCATACTTGGTTTTGCAGAAGATAGGCATAGAGAAGGCGAAGCTGTCTTGTATCTCCAGCCATTGGCAGCACATTGCCTGATGCTCGGGGTCAAACCTTCCCTCGCGGGCAAACAGCATGGACCCGCGCATGATCTTTGCCCGTCTTTCGTTTATGGTTTGGTTGAGCGTCAGCATCCATGTGCAATTGTCGGCGGCTTTGGCGCAACGTCCGAGTGTGCGGATAGTGTGCGTCTCGATCTCGTCACCCTGACGGTTGGTCTGCGTAGGGCTTATTAACAAAAGGTCAAGTTTTGAAGTGAGACCGCGCAATTCTTCCCAAATAATACGCAGTCCGTCATGATCTTTGTCGCTTGCCCTAATTGTTTTCTGCTTCATAATGTCAACATAGTCCAGAAAGATCACACGCGGGACGAAGTTCTCCGTCCGGTCAAGTGTGTCTAACAATTCATAAATCATCTCCGTCGTGAGCGATCCTGTCGGATAAGCGGCAATCCGCAATCCGCCATTCGGAGAAGACAATTCAAAGTTACGTCTGGTGTCATCTATCAGCTTCCTGTTGCCGATATGAAAGGTCTCGTTGCGCCACCAGACCGCGCTCTTCCAGTATTGCCTGCGTTCGCGGTCTTCTTTTGTTCCGTCGTTCCGGGGGAAGCAGTGGCAGCACGGTTTGTAAAGACCGCCTGTGACTGTGCGCGAGCCGTCAACAAGCCCGTCAGCCAACTGTTCTGGAGTATACCCGCTCTCTATCAATGCTTTCCAAGACTTGTTCTGGCGTGGTTCACCGGATAAACCAATAGGACATGTACCATCAGCGTTGTGTTCGCAGTCAGGCACAGGCATTGCGAAAGTCCCTGCATATTCGGGTTGCGTGACATGGAAGGAAAGGTTGGTGAACAAACGTGCGTCGATCTTCAACCTCGTTTCATCACCCGCGCTGATGAAAAGCGTGGGCACACTTCTGGCGGCAATCGAAGCGAGACTAACCAATGTAGTTGTCTTGCCTATCTTCTGATTTGCCAATATCACACCGAGGTTGTCGGGTTTCAGCCTGCTGTTCAACAGACGACCTATCTCTCCATCCAAAGTGAAGAGAGGCGGGTTAGACTCAGCCAAGGACAGAATGCCGTCCACGTCCTCTAACGCCTTGACGCAACACACGACGGAATCGCTGAAGGCGGAGAACAGGCGGCGGGCTTCTGTCGCTATCATGTCCGCACGAACGCTGTCCCCCTCTTCCCGAACACGTTCCGCGTCTTCCAGACGTTGTGAAAGAAGGGTGTTGTGTCTGCTTTTGAGATACCGTCTTGCCTTCTCCATCTGCCAAGTCGTAGGTTTGTGCGTTGCGCCGTAAGGAAGCTCAGGGAAGGACATTGATTTGAACCAGTCCAACGCGCCCTTGTCCGTGAGAAGCTTCTTGGCATCGTCGCCGGAAGCCCCCATAGCGACCTTGTGCTTCTTGGAGAACTCGCCGCACTCTTTGAAGAAAGCCTCACCGCGTGTGCCGTGAAACAGGACTTGAGATTTGGCGAACTGTGCGAACCAGACTGCGAACACATGATCGAACCAAGCCGAGCGGGCAAGGTCAAGTTCTGTCTCGGCAGGAACGACGGAGGAAAGAAAGGTTGTGTCTTGCTCTTCACTTTCCGACACGACGTTTTTTTGTGTCTTGTTGAGTATCCCTGAGATCATGTAGTACTCCTTTTCATGCCTGTATGAAGAAGTCGGACGAATAGTTTTTCTGGAGTCTCGTCTTCTTTTAACGTCGCGTTTTTACAAAGCTCGCGCCACACCGACATGCAGGATGGTTTGTTGTTCGCGCTTATGAAGGCCGAACACAGGTTTCCCAGTGCTGCGGGCATGGGTTTGTCTGCCTTTTCAAGAGGCAAACCTGTGTAATCCAAGAACGTCAACAACATCGCCTGACGTGTGCGAACAATCGCAGCCATTTTTTCTGAAGGCTTACCTGAAACGGTTTCGTGTTCGTGAACCTCGAACCATCTCTCGGGCGGTCTTTGATAAACTGGTGGGTCTTCCGGCAAAGGTTTCATATTGCCACTCCTGTTTTCTCTTTCCAGTATTGCAGTATCCCCTTCACTTCCGCAGGCGGCAGTCCACAGGACAGACATGCGTCACGCAAACGCCTTCCCCATGAAGGCAGGGGCTGTAGGCCGCGTTCGCGGCAACAAATCATTATGTTGGCGGCTGCGCGGATTGCCGCGTTGTGCTTGTCTCCGTCACAGGCCAACAGCACCTTGCTACAAGAGTTCTCCACGACAGCCTCCATGAACCTCTCCTGTCTGGCGCGTTCCTCGATGGTCATGTCGCGGGGAGGAATCGATGGAGACAGGCGGATGTTGGCGACCACGAAGGTCGGAGCCTTCCATTTGAACGGAGTGGGCAACGTTTTCTCTTCTAAACAACAAGACGCGATCTTGCAGTCGGGGTCGTGACACAGGGCGCGTCCGATTGTCGGTCGTATGAGGTTCTTGTCGCACTTGAGACAAGTCGCCTCTTCCGTGATCTCGAACAAGGCACGTTCGGCGCAGGCGTATGTCTCCGCGTCTTTGACCTGTTCCCCCGCGTTGAAGATCGCCCAAACCCCGTCATTGCTTGAAGAGACCGCGCCTATTACGAAGCCGTCCAGACCGGACAGCACATCGCGCACCTGCTCGGGTTTCAGTCCGCTTCCCTGTTCTGATATGTGATCGAAGTCAACATGGACTAGACGTGTGAAGCCGACAATGTTTTCTCGGCGGGTGAACTTGTCGAAGTACGCGCCCGGGAACATTTGCGGCAACACCATCTTCTTGTCCTCTGTACCGTTGCGCACACCCTCCGTCTTTTCTTTGAGTTCTTGATCGTCAACAATCAGGTTGTAAACATCTTCTAAAGAAATGAGTTCTTCTTCCAATCTGGCCTTGGCCACCCTTGTCTTGTATTGCAGTCCTTCAATCTCAGGAGACAAAGTAGACGAAGGAGGGTTCCCTTCTTCTTCTCCTGTCTTTGTCTCTGTCTTGGTTATCACAGTCTTGGTTTCCTTCTTGATTGCCTTCTTGGTTGTAGGCGGCTGTTTTGGGGATTCGGGCGGTTCCGGAGGCAGGTCTTCAGGTGAAGCAAAGTCGGCGGGAGGTTCAAGCCCCTCCAGCCAATCTTCTTTAGACTTACTCATCTCCGCGGTTACTTCAAACCTGTAGTAATCTGGCGACCAAGTGAAACCCTTGTCAGAACGGAAGTCCTTGTATGCAGAATAGGAAGGTGCGCAGTTACCGTTTTGTATGACGAAGTATTCGTAATCAGCAACTGAAAGAAGATGTGCGCTGTCAATTGTTCTCCTGGCCACAGCGCACGGAACATCACCCCTGTCCAGCAGGTGTTGCGCCGTGGTCAACAACGCCCATCCCACGCACACGCGCACATCGTTGACAGACCAGTTGTTGCGAACCTGAATTTCGTCCACCATCTTGCGCAGGTCGTTTCCTCCGTCGTTCGTGTTCTTGGCTATGAAGAACTCGAACCTGCGGGACAGCGGACTGTCAACCGGCAATGGGGAAAGATGATTAGAAGACAGAAGTTTGAGCGCGTTGTCCCGCACAGTCCTGTTGGCGATATACTTCTCTTTTGCCGTCTTCCATCCAGCATCAGCAAAGGACTTCACATCTTCTGCTGTGTAGCGTTCGCTTGATGTGGACGGGGCTTCTGTAAGGATGCAGACAGAAGCCATGTAAAGCGGCAGAAGGTTGTCTCCCGCGAGCGCGGTTGTCGGCACGGAGCAACTGAAATCTCTAGGCACCAAGGCGGCAATAGACTCATGCAACAGAGACTTGCCTGTTCCCTGTCCGCCATTTGTCGATGTGAAACAGAAAAGTTTGCGGCAACGGAAGTCACCAAAATCACGCAAGGCCAGAAGATGTGCGCCAGCGTCCAGAACAAAACCGACACGTTTGGCCTTGGCCCGTTCTTCGTCCTTGTCTGTGATTGTGCGTTCCAGCAAGGCGTTGAGCAGTGTCAGCGCATCTTTGCCGTCCCCATACTTTTTTGGAATTGAAAGACGCACTGGGGGTTTGCCGTAGAGCGTGTTGACCGCTTTGCGCGAATCTACCTCTATCACCTTGTGGCACCATTCGGCGCTGTCGCTGGCAACCCTGTACAATTCATAATCCGGCCTGTGCGAACGCCACCATGTGCCGAAAGGGACAGGGACAACGACAGGCTTCTTGGTCTGCTTGTCTATCTGCCTGTCACGCACCCATTCATGCACGTCGTCCGGCGTGAGTGTTGCGGAATCCTTGATGCTCCAGAAACCGACCGTCCTCTTGCCATCTTCCAAGACAGGATAGTAGGTCTCGCAGAACAGATCGTGGAACTCCGGTATCTCTTCGATGGACGGAAGTTCTTCTATCGAGAGCGCGTTAGCGACTTCCTTGCTTGCGCGGCAAACGGCAGCTAGAGAAAGTATCTGCTCGCGCAGTTTGTCGTCAATCAAGGAAACGTCGGGCGGAAGTGACTTGCAAAGAATACGTATCTTCTTCGCGTAGTACTTCGCCCTGCTGCCTGACCGTAACGCACACTCAACGGGATGTGTGGTTTTGACCATAACATTTAAGACCTGTTGAAATGTCTCTTGTGTCTTTCAGCACCCTCTTCGTCGCTTATCGGCGACCATGCGTCTTTGATCGCGCCTTCGTCAAACAACATCTGGCACAACACGCTGGGTTTTCTGGAATCTCCCTCTATCAGTGTGATGGAGGTGCCTTTGTTGGTGAAAGCGATCAGTTCACCTGTGATCTCGTTGATTGCATAGGTGGTGTCAAAAAGATGATCTTTTTTGAGTTTTTCGATTGTCATAGCTTTATCCTTCGTTCGTCCCTCGTTTACACATCAAACCTCGAAAGGTTCTGTTTCCTTTTGCAGGCGCACTGCACAGTTATTTCTTGTTCGTCGTATTCGCCCACACAAAGCGCTTTGTAGAAACCGCGCCCTTCGCACATGCAACAATCTGGGTCGGCCAAGTGGTCTTTGGTTTCTTCAATGTTTGAAAATAATTTTGCTTGTATAAAACCAACGGACAAGTCGGCTTTCGCGACGTTCGGTGAAGAAATTCGTTCGATTGCCACGCGGAAGTATTCCGGGTCCCGCTCAATTCCGATGAATTTCCGTCCGTGAAGCAGCGCCATCTTGCCTGTTGTGCCTGAGCCGATGAATGGATCAAACACAGTGTCACCTTCGTTGGACCAGCTTAAGATGTGGTCGCGGGCGAGGGCTTCGGGGAACGTAGCGGGGTGCATTTGTCGCGCCTTCGTGTCGTTGTGCGGAATGCGCCAAATGTTATAGCGCACCCCATACTCTTTTGTGACGTTACCAATACAGGCTTTAGGGCTTGTGGTACCATCCCTATTCCGAATGGTGGAGTGCACCTTCTGGCCAGCCCAAATGTTCTTTCGGTCAGCCAGTTGGTTTGCGGTATTCGGCTTGCCCTTCGACCAAACGAACATGTATTCGAATATCTGATAGTACCTGTTCGTGTCAGGGAACGAGACGCCCGCCTTTTCATAAATCATCGTATCGTGCAGCCGAAAGCCACACTCCATCGCCCATAGCGCCTGCCGGAATGACGTGCCTGTCTCGCTGCCATTGATCGTGGCATCCCCAACCACCCACACAACAACGCCGCCTTGCTTGGTGACGCGGAACAGTTCGCGGATGATCGCCTGCCATTTCTCCGTCGTCCAATCGTTCAGGGTCCCGTTGTAGGTCCGCAGGTTGTCGTATGGCGGGCTGGTGACAGTCAGGTCCACCGACCCATCCGGGATTTCCGCCATGCGTTCGAGGCAGTCGCCAAGAAACAGCAAACAAGGCGATGCAGCCAATGACTGCCCTGCGGCGTCTTGGGGTGATTTGAGAGTCTGTTGTAGGGCAGTCATGGTGTAACCTCCCACGGCACGTAAAACCCGGCGAACTCGCCCCGCCCCTTGGGGGAGTGGGCAAGCCATCCGATCAACCCCTGCTCGAACTCTAATCCACGCTCGCTCATAGCCCCAAACCCATCTGCGCAGTGCGCTGTTTCTGAAGTTCGATGTACGCGGGGTTAAGCTCGATCAGAATCGAATTGCGCCCGAGTGCTTCGGCCACCTCCCCGGTTGTCCCGCTACCGCCGAACGGGTCGAGGACGGTGCCCCCGACCGGGCACCCGGCCAGAATCATAGGCGAGATCAACTTAGGCGGGAAGGTGGCAAAGTGCGCACCTTTATACGGTTTTGTTGTAACTGTCCATACAGAACGTTTGTTGCGATACAAACCCGTTTTGCCGCTCATACTGTTACACCTTGTCCCGCGACGGCTGTCTCTTCGTGCCCCTCTGTTATCGCCGGCATAAATCGCAGGTTCTTTTATTGCATCGCAATCAAACCAGTAACTTTTTGACTTGCTCAAAAGGAAAATATACTCGTGCGACTTGGTGCAGCGGTCGCGCGCGCTCTCCGGCATGGGGTTCGGCTTTGAATTGTGTGTCAGGATGCCTGACGCCAGCGCGAACAGGTGAGGCTCATCCTCAACGCCGAGGTCGTAGACCACGCGGCACCGCGCCTTGCCGATGCTGACGATCTCTTCCGTGTGCTTCTGGTTCCAATGTCCGCTGCGCTCGAACCGCAGTTCCCCGCGGTAGATCGGGAACCGCTTTCCGGCGAGGGTGGCGTGCGACTGGTTCAGGACGAGGTGTGCGTCGAGACGAGCCGCCAGCGTTCGCATGTCGGCCGCGAGTGCATCGTTCCGAGTGAACCCGAGCCGCCACCGAGCGTTCTTCGGATCGTAATGGCCGTCACCGGAGAGATACCCCTGCAGCAGCGCGTGCAGGAAATGGTTGCTGTACTGCCAGCACCGTGGGTTGAGGTGCTTCGTCTTGGCGTTCGTCCCGCTAACGAGCATGTCCACCAGTGCGTGCAACATCTTTCCATAAACCCGGATGTCCATTCTGTTACCGTCAATGGTGCGCGTGGCGCTCCCGCCATACGCGGCGGCGATTGCCTGCACCCGCTCCCATCGCTCGGATTCCTTGACATGTCCGGCGATCTGCAACGCACGACCGGAACGCGACCCTTCGGCCAGGTAGAGGCCAGCGAACCACGCCGCATCATCGGTCATGTGGTGACTGTCGAGTGGCGCGGATGGCGGCGGAAGCGTCGTGCGAATCAGACGGTCGCCCGGTCTCAGTTCATCCGCCGTCAATAGGCCGCGTTCGGTCGGGAACTTGTGCGTAGGTGTACACGCGATCTTCTCGCCGCTCCGCAGTGTCATCTCCAGTTCGTCCGCATTTCGTGACGACTGCGACATGCCGAGTAGCTGCGTCCACTTTTCGCCGTTCCACAGTTGCACCGTGGCCGGGTCGAGCCGGGCAATGTCCTTGATCGTGGTCGGCATCTCGCCCTTCTGCGTTCGGGCATAGACGCGGGTCCCACCGGACAGGCACCAGATGATGTCCTGCCGCAGATACCAACCGTCCGCCTGCAACGCGAAGGCCACGCGCCACGGTATGCCGATGAGGTCTTTTGTCTTGAACCCCGCTTTATGCAGTTGCGTTAAGTCCCGGTCATTTGCTGGCGCGTCATTTCTCCCTTGTCTTTGAAACTCTGGTTGCGCTCTTGCATAGCCGTTTGTATTGCAGTAAGAATCCCCGAGATTCAGCCACAGCGTCCCATCGTCCGCCAGCACCCGCTTGACCTCGCGGAAGACGGCGACCAACTCCGCCACATACGCGTCCGGCGTCTGTTCGAGGCCGATCTGTCCGTCCACTTTGTAATCGCGCAATCCAAAGTACGGAGGCGACGTGACGCAGCAGTTCACGCTTCCATCCGGCAACGTCTTGAGCACCTCGCGGCAATCGCCCTGTAGAATCTTGACCATTATTTCGTCCCCAATCTCACGCGCTCCTGGGCCCAGTCTTCCAGCAGCTGCTCCAAGGTCTCCGCCCTCGCAGTCATCATCCGCAGCCGGAAAGCGGAGTCAAACTTCGCCCCCAACTCCCCCCGCAGCTTCTTGAGGGCGCGCGCCCCGTCCGAAGCCGAGGCCCTGCGTCCGTAGCCGGTCATATCGACCGCCTCGTTCCAGATGGTGAAGGGGGGTGTGGGTTTGTCTTTCACTTCGCTGTCGCTCATGATTGAACCTGACCCCTCGGTTGTGCGCTAAACTTCAGCGCGGCTTCCAGCAACCGCTTTCCGTCATTATCTTTCGGGAGTAGAATCAAACTTGCGATCACGGCGGCCTTTAATTCTTCCAACTCGCGAACGATGTCTTTCACATCGTCCCAATAACAAAGTTTCCCGTCTTCATCAAACTCGGCTCTCCCAGGAGAATATGGCGGCGTCTCTATCGTGTATCGCGGTATTTTGGGATACAGCACCCAATTCCCTTTCTGGGCCGCTGCATAGGCGTACTCGTCCTCGCTGACTACTTCACCTGTCAACCTGTTTTGATAATGTCTCATTACGAAGCGTTCCCAACTCACTGCATTTGACTGTTATCGTTTTACTCATACCTACCCTTCCGTCCTTCAAAAGTTCGTTCGACCAAGATTCGTTCATTGTGGTCCCAGCGTTCCTTGACAGCGGCCAAGACTTTCATCACCTCGCCGTTTTCCTCAACGAACAGGTAAGGATTGTCACCTTCGTACTCAACGCCAATAGGAGTCATGTCAACGACACACTTACCTACCTTCTTGATGACACCTTCTTCCACAAGCCAGTCTATGTTTCCTCGTGTGTCGTCGATGCCGTAAGCCGGAAGGATGGGGAAAGACACGGTGCGCTTCTTACCGTTGTCCTTGCTCCGTTCGATTTTGGCCATAGTCCACTGCCCGACCTTCACGTCACCGTTCTTGATCTGCGGCCCAGGAGCGAGCCACATCTCAATGTAGGCGTAGTAGCCTAAGGCGCGTCCGCCCGAACGAACCTTCGGGGTGAACATCGCTCCGAAACCTATGTTGTCACGGGCCTGCGACACAGCAATGAGGAAAGAACCGGAATCGGCGATTGCCGGACATATTGAACGGAAGAACGCCGTGATCGCCTTGGCGCGTTCTGTGCCCATAGTCTTCTTTCCGTCTGTTTCCTTGTATAGGCTGGACACTTCCACAATCGGTTTCATCACGTCGATAGAGTCAATCACGATGTAGCGTGGACCTTTCTTCAGGCTTTCGAGTATCTTGACGCGCAGGTTCTCGATTGCCCAACCCTCATCGTTGTCCGGTTCGATGTGGTTCAGCTTCTCGGCGAACTTGTTGCCGAAAAGCTTGGCCACGTTGAAGCTTACTGCCCGCTCATAGTCGTAATAATCGTACTTGAACAGGTCTTTGTGGCGGTGGTACGTTTCCGCCATGCTCGCCAAGCACAAGATGGACTTGCCGGAGTTGCGGTCGCCTATGATGTTGACAGTGTGACCGGCAGAACAGAAGCCCTTGGCCGTGTCTGTGCAGGCGAGGTCGATCAGCGTCACGCCGCTCGGGATGTATATCTTCGCAGGTGTCGATGGCGCGACAACCTTCTCCGTCTTGTTTGTTTTCTTAGCCATGTCGTTTCCTAAGAACTTCCTGACACCCTGCACACCGTCGTAATTCAACAGGCGGAGTGTCAGGAAGGTTGTGAACCAGTGAGACTGCTTTACACTTCGAGGCCAGCGGCGCGTTGCCCCTGCATCCAAGCCACGAACATGCGGCGCGTGTCGTGCAGGTTATCTAGCTCGGCGCGTATGGCAGACAGACGTGCCTTGCACTCAGCAGCTTTCAGGCGCAGGAGAGAGAGGTCACCGTCAGCGTCGATTGCCGCCTGAACCATTCCCTCCGTCATCTTGACCGCCGTGTTTGAACGGACGCTCAACGAGAGCTTGGCTGTCGCCATGAGCAACGCTTCCTCCGCTTTGTAAACGTCCGTCGAAGCGGTGTAGAGAAGTGTGGTGAGATCATCACCCTCCTTCACGATGGTGTTGATGCTGTTTTCAGGCGAAGAAAAATCCAATTGGACTTTCATGTGTTTTACCTTCCGTTTTCTGTTCTGTTTTTGCTTGTTTACCTGTTATATCCCGTCTGTAGCCAGATGAGACAAATCGCCCACAAGCCCGGCGAAACCTGTGTTGAAATAATTCTCGCGCAGCGCGTCGATCACGATGCGTGACTTGGAGCGTTTACTACGACAAAACGCCTTCTCCGAAAGCAACACTCCGGTGTGCCATGCCAACAGCCCGCGTCTCAGCCCTTCGGGGTCTTCCCCTTCTTCACGCAGGCGGCGCAGGACGGCGGCGATCTTGTCCCAAGAACCTGTCTCGATTGCCAAGGCCAGATCGCGCAGGTTCGGGGGTATATCCGTCGCAGACGTGTCGCTGTCAATCTTAATGCGCTCCAACTCCTGCTTGCGCAGTTCCTCCGGCACACTTCCCAAGCGAGCCATGTTGTTGATCGCCACACGCACGGAACCGTTCGAGCATACCGCGCAGGCACCGATCTCGCTCTCTGTCAGACCAAGCCCTTCTTGCTCGTTGATGTAAGTCAGGCGTTCGATCATATCTGCCGGTTTGACAGAGGAAGTGTCGATGCGGAAGGGGCGTGATACAAGTGCGCCCTTGCCGCCCGTCAGACGTTCGGGGCAGTTGGTTACAAAGGCCACGTAGGTGTTGGCAGGGATGCCCTTCTCCAAGGGTTCCATGAACATCTCCTGCGCAGCAGCCGTAATGTTGTGCGCCTCTTCAAAGATGTAAGCCCTTGAAGAAGAAATCAGAGACGGGCTTGTGAGTTCGTTGCTCAAGAAGTCGGTCACGAAGTCCAACTTGCCGCATTCACGCGAATTAAACACACGGATGTCACCGCATCCGAAACCGTTCAACAGGATGTGGATTAACGTGGACTTGCCTGTGCCCGTGCCGCCCGTGACGAGATAGAAGCCCGGTCTCTTGGACGGAGGCGTTTTCTCAATCAACGTGCGACACTTGGAGACCGCCAGCGCGTTGCCGCATATTTCGTCAAGCGATGTTGGGTTCCACCTTCGGTATAAAGCTGCCTGTTCTTTCATTGTCTTTCTTTCCTTCTTTCTGGTTTGCGCGGCTGTATCAGAAGCAGGCCGCAAGTTCGTTGCGCAGTTGGTCGAGCGGCTGGTCTGTGTCAATGCCAAGTTCGCAGTCGTTGTTGATTCTGATGATGTCGTCCAGCGTCATAAGCCCTATCAACGTCCGACGCTGTTCGCTAGCTTGATCGCCGCCGTCATCCTCTTCATTGACTGCCCAAAACATGTCATAGGGCGATTTGGCTGATACAGGTGCTGTCTCTTTCGGCGGAACCTCTTTCGGTGGTTCGTCCTTTACAAGTTTGGCTTTATCCGTCGAAGTTGTCTTCTTGACGGGTTTGTTTTCGGGTTGCCCGTGCGTCTCAAAGATGTCTTGGTCTGCCTTTTTGGGTTGTGCGGCAGGTTGTGCGGTTTCTTCTTTCTCGTTTGTTTTCTTGGATGGAGTGCCGCTAAAAGGCGCGGATGCGAACGCGGTTGTCTGCTGAAACTCGATTGTCAGGGTCTTGACACCCATACAACGCAAGGTTTCAACGAAGGATTCAAATTGATTGTTCATAATGCTCCTTTCGGAAGTTCTGTTAAAATGCCCGATGCGATTGACGGAAACGGACAGAAAGACAATCGCTTGCAGGGGTCGGGCAATCACTCCCCACCAGAAGGTTTAGAACGGCAGGTTATCGTCGCCGTCGCCGTCGCCGTCGCCGTCAGAAGACTGTGCCTGCGGTTCAGCCTTCGCGGTTCTTGTTGAATTGACCGCCTTAGGTATCACGCCGCAAAGCTTGGCCACAGAACGACGGAGGACTGCCACGTTGGATTCGCCCAACAAGGTGAGTTCTTCCGCGTCCCCGCCTTTGGCTTCGCCGAGTGCGATGAGGTCGCCGATGTCCATGTCCAGCAGAGAAGCCCAGTCGAGTTTTTCGGCGTCCACGGCAGGAGCCTTGTCACCGGCATCCTCTTCGTTGCGGCGCGTTTTCGTCTGGTAAGTCTTGGGGCTGAGAAGGCGATTGACGCTTTCTTCCGTGATAGCCTGCAATTCCTCTACCGGCGTATGGTTGATGAGCGCATAGATGTCAACCAGTTCCGCCCCATCCTTCTTCTTGATCTCAGGCCACCAGATGTCCTCCGCCTTGCCAACGCCTTCGATCTCTTTGAGAGGCGTGATCTTAGAAAGTTTCCAGTACGGGCGAGGAGCATAACGTTTCTTCTTGTCTCCATCCGCAACAGGAGCGGCTTTGTTGTCCTCGCCGTACAAGGCCCTCGTGTACTCCGCCACCAGCCAGCGCGAACCGTCGCCGTTGGAGTAGTAGTCCAACGGCAGGTTGTCGCCCGCGAGCAGCTTCTTGGGTGTCGTGAGATTGCCGACAAGATCGAAGAAGTTGTCGTGTCTGGCGTTGACCGCCATTTCGTTGGTTAAAGGAACCGTGACTGCGCAGACCCCCTTGTCTTCTCCGTCGAAGTACACTTGGGCCACGAACATGCCGATCTGGCGTGTGCCGAAACCGCCGTTCTTCAGTATGTCGTCTTTCATGATCGAGCCGGACTTGTACTGTGCCGACTGGAACAGGGCGATGCGCCCTTCGCAGACAGGGCATTTGGCCGTGCGTGTGCTGTTGGGGCAAACGCGGTCGCTCCATGTGCTACCGAAACGCTTGTGGTAAGCGAACGGGTAGAACGGGATTAGCGAGCCGATGTGCTCTGCTGTGACATTGGCGGGGAGATGTGCCAACAACTGTTTTGTGACGGGGAAGCCGAGAATGCGGTAGGCCACTTCAATCGTCGCCTCTTTGCACTCTTCAGGCGAGGGCAGGTTGAACACGCCGCCCGTGATGATTTCCTCGTTCTGGTTCTCTTCGTTCTCCACCTTGATAAGCGGCACATCAATCCGCTTACTGCCGCCGGCGGTGCTTTCAGATGCACTTTCGACGTACTCTTTTGTTGACATGGGGACAATCCCGTACTGTTTCTTCATTTGTTTGTTCCTTAGACGTTTTGCCCGTTCGTTGTGGGCGTTGTCTCTTTTGTTTTAATCAGAGAGGACACTCGCCCCCTCCAAAGTAATATCAAAGCTCGTTAGGTTCGGGCGGCAACTTTGACCGGTCTTTTCTTGATTTCTTTCACACTCTGGCGGTGTGTACCGTTCAGGAACATATACGTCCACAACGCTTGTGTTGCCGTGGTTACGCAGGCTGGCGACCGCACGTTGCAGACCAACCTCGCATTCCTTTGTCGCTATGGTCGTAATCTTCACTTGTCGTTCTCCTTTTTGTCTTTGTAGTACCATTGAAGATCAATGTCTTCAAGTTCTATGTTCTCCAAAAGCGCGGCATACGGCGGGCAGTTTGTCGCCTTGCGTTGCTTGCGCCCGAACATATTGTCTGAATCTCCGCACAAATCTTCACCCAACCCTGAAAAGAAGCTGTCGGTCATGCTTCCGTCATCTTTGCACAACACAGATATGTCCTGCTTGTGCGGGCTGTTAGACAAAACAGGAACAACATCCAACCATTCTCTTTCGTCACGTTTGCCGTCTACAAGGAAGGCTTCGCTGTTCTTGTCACGCTTGATCTCGATGGCGAAGCGTTCTAGCGGTATGCCCGTAGGCGGCAACACCTCGCCGTCGTTGAGGGCGGCGTGTGTGCGGGCCATAATCAGGTAGGGTGTTTCCGTGCAGTGCTTTACACTGAACCAAGTCCCCTTGGACTTGACGCTGCCCGATACTGTCTTGGCCACGTAGTTTGAAATGTCACGTTGGTACATCCTCTCAAACTCCGTCCATTCCATCTCCAGCATCGTGCGCTTCTCGAAGGCCGTCACTATCTTGCGGCAAGTCTCCAGACCGTGCGCCGTCTTGTCACGCAACCGGAAGAACACGCCGTCCGTGTTGCTCTGTATCAGTTCTATGTGACGTTCTAGTTTCTCCAGAAGGTCGGTGATTAGAAGCTGCCCCAAGATTGTGACAGAACAGAAGTTCACAGGGTCGTACATGTCCGACTTTTCAAACCCCATGACACCGAAGCCGCCGTTGAGCACCAGCTTCAGCCCTTCAGCCCGCTTGTCGCCTTTGGGTTTGTAGACCTTGACGCGCAGGTCAATCAGGTCTCCGAAACGTTCCCTGTCCTTGCCGACAACCCTTCTGGACAACAAACCGTAATGCCGCATTAGGTTGGGGTACAGGCTCGCGGCGTCCAAGGCCCAAATCCCGCCCCCTGCGGCCTTCCAGATACCCTCGACGCATCCATGCACCCCGCCAACACCGAAGACGTGTGGTACGCCACAGACGTTCTTTAACAACACGCCGTCACCACCGCCCTTCTTGCTGGACATATTGCGCAGTTGCCCGAATGTGTTTTCAGTGTAGACTTTGAGCACGTCGCGGTTCTTCCATATCCGTATGTTGGACGGAAGCTTGAACTTCTCATCTTCCCAATCGGCGGGCACCTCGTAGTTGCGTTCGTCCGCGTTGAGCACGATTGCGGTTATGCGCGGCTTTGTCATCTCCCAATCCACGCCACGGTCGCCGTAGTCGTCCACCAAGACACGTCTGGCGTTCAGACACGGGTTCCACGCTTCCTTTGACAATACCAGCATGGCTGTGGCGCAAACGTCATATAAGCAATAACGTTCAACCTCCGCAATGTCTCTTGCGCGAATGAGTGGCTTGTCGAATGGAATAGAACACCGATAGACCTTGATGCCGTTCAGGCGTTCCCATCGTTTCAAACTTACTTCTGGTATTTTTTCCTCACGTCCTTCAGGGCCGATCTTCTTCTGCCCTATGTCAAAGCCTATGTCGAACGTCCTACCGACCCATGTCGGTCTACGTCCGTACTCTCCGCTGCGCCAAGAAGGTCTGATGTGACTGTTTTCTATAAGTTGATCGGAAACACGCTTAACTTCCGCCTCGTCCGCTCCGGCCAAGATTGCGTCAGTTATATGGTTATCGAATTTCTTGTTATTGTAACCTATCAGCACTGTGTTGTCGTTGTGGACAAAGACTTGTCGCAGATATGTGCGTATCTGTTCTGTACCCCATACAACCCAATGTTGCCCTGTCGCCAGATCGAGCGTGACCAGCAGAACCTTATTGGGGAACGTCTCGTAGTCGTGGACAAGGAATCTTTGACGGAAGCCGCTGCGTTCTTCTTGCGTGAACTTGGCGAACAACCCTTCAAAAGTCTCCCTGACTATCTCTGGTGTAGGTTCGTACATGCTTGTTTCACCTTAACTTCCGTGCAACAAAGAACAAAATAGATCGAAGGTGTCAGTTGAAGCGGTTGTTATACGTCTTTCAATTATCTTGCAGTACTCTTCGGATATTTCAGAACCTACCCAATTCCGTTTATTTAGTATCGCCATTTTTGCGGTAGTACCCGAACCCATGAAAGGGTCATATACCAAATCACCTTCATTCGACCATGAAATAATGTGGTCATTGGCAAGTTGTTCTGGAAATATCGCTGGATGTTCGCCTCGCTCCGTTGGAATATACCACCAGTTGTTGCGTCTACTAAACTCTTGTGCAGGTTTTCTATTTTCTATCTTATGTTCCCCGTTTGCTTTCCGTCTACCGACACCTGATTTATCTACACCGAATGAGCCGTTTAACTTGTCTCTAATTAGATTGTAAGTACTGGGGACGCCCTTTGAAAAAACAAACATATATTCAAAGTTTTGAGTATAGCATTTATTTGAACCTACAGCACCGCCGCCATCCTTTACCCATATCATCGTGTCATGGAGATTGAATCCGACTTCTTTGAAGAATAGAGCTTGTCTAAAAGAAGTTCCAGATTCAGTCCCATCCTTTGTCGAGTCATTAACATTCCAAACAACAACGCCCCCTTGCTTAGTTACCCTAAACAATTCTTTAGCTACAGCTTCAAAATCAAAGCTATAGCCATTATACGTTCGCAAATTGTCATACGGCGGACTTGTCACTGTCAGGTCAACAAAATTGTCTGGCATCCTTGCCATAGTATCCAAGCAATTTTCATTGTAGCATTTATTTATTTCCATTTCTTTCTCCTTTCGCACGAAGCCAGTAAAACTTGTTTTACTGCGTAGTGTCCGTATAACCACACCGTTGTAAACCCTTCAACAAGGCACCACTTCAGACAACTCATATCCGGCCTGCTTGACCAGATAGACCTTGCATCCGTCACGTCCGGCAAGAACGTCCAGTCCGCCTTCAGCGTCGTTCACGTCGTCCGTCTGATGCACCACGATGGCTTGTATGTTCAAAGCCTTGCATGTGTTGGAAAGCATCTGCAAGGCACGGCTGCGCATCTCCCATCCGTGTAAGAACTTGAAAGGCTCGTCCAAGACAAGGAAGCGCGTGTTGGCCGGTTGCTCCAGAACCAGACATGCGCAACGCAGGGCGAAAGAGATCACGTCCCAAACCCCGCCGCCGCAACAGTCGAAGGGATGCGCCTCTTCACCCTTCTCCGTCCGCATCCTCAACTCGCACTCCGTCTTGCCCCTGTTCTCGCGGAAGCGGACAATGAAGTTCTCGCTGCGCTTGGACGGGAAGACGTGGTGGATGGCCTTGGTGACAAGACCGCCGACGTGATTGCCGAAGCTGGTCTGTACCCTTGCTGCCACGTACTGGACGGTGTTCTGCACCGCGTCCAGATCGACCTGTCTGGCTCTGGCCTCCGTCAGTCTCTCTACCGCGTCTGCAAGCCGCCCTTTAATCAGTTCGTGGTTGTTGACGAGTTTGTCTACACGTTTACGTAACAAAGCAACACGTTCGCTCTGAATGTCTGTTGTCATAGTTTCTCCCGATCAATCCAAGTGAACGAGGATGTCAGTCAAGAGGGCGGTCTGCGTGTCCGTCAGTTCCAGATCGCCGCACTTGCGCACTGCCACCACCTGCTGCAACGCGCCCTTGAAGGTGTCGCCTTGATTGAAGCCTCCCGCAAGGGCCATGCTGAACTCGTCCTTGGCATTCTGATGTTCTTTGTCGTCTGTTGAGGTCTCGATGTCGAACACGTCCTCTTCGCCAACATAACGTGATTCGACGGAGAGATCGTCAAACAAGATACAGAAGCGCGGTTGCTGGTTAGCAAGATCGACGCTGTTTCTCGTGAACGCGCCCAAGTTGTGGAAGTCAACGCCGCCAACCCGCACATCGAACGCCTTGTGGTTATCCCCGCTGAACACAGTCTTGTAGCCCAGCTTGGCCAGCTTGATTGACTCAACCTCGATATTTCCTTCCGTCTGGCCGGGGTACACCGATTGCTTGTGCCACAGGGTCTTGTGCAAAACAAGGATGTTGTGTTGTTCAGCCATGTAAGGTACAGGATATTCCTCACCCCATCCGCAAGCATAGACGTTCACAACGTCCTGCCAACTATGATCGACATCTATACGTATATCTCCATATATCTGTACTCTACCCGCAGAAGTCATCTTACGGACTGTCTTGTTCAAACACATCACGTTGAAAGATGTGGCTTTGTTTGTCGGGTCATGATGGAACATATCGTGCTGACCTTGTACGGAGTAAAAGTCAGTCTCGCCGCATTCTTTTACAAAACTCGTCATCAACTTTTGAAAAGTCCACATCTGCATAAAGTCGCGGGGCTTGTCAAACAAATCACCGCACGAAAAGATAGGGACTTTGTGTTCTTTAGCAAAGACCAGAACCTCCGTCAGTTTGTTCCCTATCACGTCGTTAAAAGGAACGTCCTTCTCCACCCTGTACTCTGGCGTTTTTGTTCTCCAGTGAATGTCCGAAACAAAGACCCCGATTGGAGTCTTTGTGTTGTTTTTTTTCTTTGTTTCACTCATTGTCAGAATCCTTGTTGTGTTGGGTTTATTTTTCCGGTTCCGTCGGACGAAGGTTCGTCACGTCAATGTCCAGCGAACGCCCGTCAGTGTCAAAACCCATGACGATCAGAATTTCCAAAATGTCAGCCAAGTCATTGGCTATCGTTGTTATGTCTGTCTTCCAACAGTTCCGGTCTGGATTACGCAGTCTGTTTAGACCCTCACGTAAGGTCTTAGGTTTGTTGGCATTTTCTTTGCATTTGTCGCACATGTCTTTTTCCTTCGTTGTTTGCGTTCCTTTTGTGTCAGGTAACTCCCAATCTTCCTCAGGTCTGTTTGTGTTTAACCCGCCGTCACAACCCTTCCGGCCACCGCGTCTTCGACGGAGGCGACTGCCTGTTCGGCCTTGGCTTCTGCCTCCGACAAGGCTTGTGTTGTCTCTTCCAACATGTCCTTGGTTTTCTGTGCCAAGGCACGGAATTCGTCCAGTGAATCGCAACCGAACTCCTCTTTGCATTGTTTCAGGAGTTCGTTACGGCGTTCGATGTTCGTGCGGTTGCGTTCCGTCGCCACCGTCAACCTCTGTAGTAGCTCTGCATACTTGCTCATGTCTGTTCTTCTTTCTGTTTGTGGTTTGTTCTACTTTGCCCAATGTTCCTGTTCGGCCCCGCACTCGGGACAGACAGGGTTTTCCTCGCGATAGGTTTTCAGTTCTGCTTCAGCCCTCTTCTGTGCCCCGGTTGAAAGAAGAATATCGGTCCAAAGCTTTTCTAGCCGATTGCGCAGGCTGTCTTGTCGGTCAAGTACCGCCTGCAACATGCCGATCTTCTTTTCCAAGCCCTGCCAGGAAGCAAGCGTTTCCTTAGCCGCGTCAATAACGACGGAGCAGTCTAAAGGCACTGCGTTCAGAGAACGTCCCAGTCTAACCAGACGTTCAAAGTCACGCTCCAAGCCATTACGCCTTGTCTCCGCATCAACAAGGCCGTCCAGACTTCGGTGCGCCCCTTTGATGTCGGCCTCGTCAACGGCGGGAGGCACATTGTCCAGTTTACGCAGGAGTTCACGCATTTTGCCGTACACGTCCGACAAGGTATGCGCCTTCTTTTCGAGTTCCAGTAACACACTGGTAATCTTGCCAGCAGGTTCCGTGTCAACAGACGGAGGAACGGATTCCATTCGCCGCATGTGAACTTTCATCTTGAGAAGCTTCTCGGAAAGCGATTTCGCGTCCTGTTCAACCTTCCCTAAGTCAGACAACAGCTTGTCAGCGGCACCCGTGTCAACTGGATCAGGTATGCGGGCAAGCGAACCCAACACCGACTCGATTTCCTTGGACTTTGTGATTGTGTTTCTGCGAAGCTGGTCAAGCCGTTCGCAGTCGAGAACCGCCTTGTCCGCCTCTTCCAGCCCGGCGAAGCAGTCCAGCGCGTCCTGTTCCTTTTTCTTGTCAGCCTCCGCGCAACGCAGGTTGGTGTCGTTGACTGTCTTGAGCTTGCGCACTTCTTGGAAAGCCGTGTCTATCTGCGACAGTCCGACCGTTCGACCCATGACGCGGGCAACTTCTCCGTCGGTCGATGATAAGAGAAAGTGGCCATCTGACTGCAATTGGAAGGCGTGTTCGGACAGACGCAACAGGCCGCGCACTTCTTCCGGCGCACCCGTCCCGAAAGCCCGCAACACTTGTCCGTTCACTTCGTACTCGTTGGAAGACTTGCCCCTCCGGCGCACGATTGTGAAGACCTCGCCACTTTCAGTAGTGCCCTCGGCTGTGACTTCGGAACACGCGCCGCGCTTGGCACCGTGCCGCAACAAGTCTATACCCGCAGGCTTGTTCTCGCATAACTGCAACAAGCCGCGTATCGCGCTAGACTTGCCACTGTCCGACATGCCGGTAAAGATTGTCAGTTGTTCACCTAGATCGACACAGGTGTTCTTGTGGCTCAACACCTCCGTCAGTTTAAGTCTGGTCAATTTGTTCATTATTCAACACCTTCTTTCGTTTCGCTCTTTCTTTTCCACTCGCAAACAGGTATCGCGCCAATAGGACGCGGCAGGGTGATGTCAGAAAACATCGGCAAAGATGTCTCTGGTATGCCCATGCCGCCCGCAATGGTGCGAATCACATCTGGCACACAAGCGGCTGGCCACGTCTTCTTGGACAGCTTCAACGACGGAAAGGGTTCAATAAATTCAACACCCTCCGGTTGAAACGGCAACTTGATTAACTGCCAGTTGCGGTACAGCGTAGCCAGACCTTCCTCACTCTGTAGACTGTTCTTGGCTCTTTTCAGTTTCACATCAAAACTTCGCTTCTCCAACACTTCCGCCACAGTCTTTTCACCGCACCACGCCACACCTTTAATCGCATCAGAAGCACACCCGCCCACACACTTGGCCAACACCACATCCTCCGGTTTAATCTTGGTATGTTTGGCAACCTGTTCCCCCGTACAAAGTATGCCTGTAGCAACGTCAGCTAAGAAAACTCCGTCTATCAGGAGTTGGTGCAGGTCATGGTCACTGGTTACGATCACGACAGACTTGTTGTAAGGGGGATCACCAAATATAGGCTGTTGTTTAAGCCCCAGCACGAACGCCGCTATCACATCGTCACTCTCATAGCCGTAGACACAGAAGAACTGTATCTTGTAGGCTGTGCAGTACACTTCACGCAACATCTTCAAAACTGTATGACGGAGATTCAAGACCCGTTCGATGGAGGCAGTCTTCTTCTGTTCCCGCCGCCCTTCCTTGTAAGTCGGAAGCAGCAGTTCTTTTCTGAAGCTGTGCTTGCTGTCGAACGCCATAACGGGCGCACATGCAAACTGTCTACAAGCATCTGCCACATCGTTGATTAAATCAATACACACCAAATGACACAACTTTTCGTCACCGTAACCTTCTGCTTTTTTGCAATACCAGTCGGCCTTGGCGTACAACAGACGATACAACATGCAGGACACGTCAAAGAAAGCCGGTCGCACACGGGCGGCATCTAACACCGCCGCGTTGTGCGATCCGGCACCGCCGTCCTTGTACGGTTCCGGCGGACGGCCCGCCAACAGGCCGTTTATTATGTTTTGCGGGCTGTTCATGTATTCAGGTCAACTTCAGCGGCATTGCGACAAAGTAACAGTCGTCGGTCTTGGCGAACAACGAAGCACCGAATCGTTTTGTCGGTTGCTGTATCACAACGCCCATTTCAGAAACCTTCTGCAAGACTTCGTATGCGTAGTGAACCCGAATGTCCTCCGGCAAAGACACGTCCGCGTCAAACACAGCCAAGTCCGCGCCTTTGGATTGAACCGTGATCTTGCCGTTGCTCAGCATCAATATGTTCTTTCCGTCAGAATCGAGCAAACCCAAACGTGCGATGGAAGAAAGCACGTTGGCCAGACTCTGCGATTGCACACTGCCGCCATACTCTTCATTCTCCGCGCCGGACACTATGCGCCAAGCACCTACAGGAGCCGAATCCACGAATGTTTCCGACAAGACAACACCGTCGGTCATCTTGAAGAAGCGTACAGTACACTGATAGACCTTGGTGTTCTCTTTACCCTTCTCTTTACTGTCGTTTTCAATCCTCAACGACTTGTAGCCGTCTATTTCGAGGGGCGGTGTTATGGTGGGGTCGATGGAGATGTCGTCTGGGAGACCGGCATTGACGAACAGACACAACTTCCGTCCGTCCGTCCCGACAACAGCGTTCACATCTTTGTACTTGTCCGCATAAATGCGCTTCATGTTTTTGCGTGTTTCGTCCTTGGACAGGCAGTTTGTCAAGAGGCCGAGTATGTTCTTGGGAATCAAATCCCGCAGAACCATCTCAGGTATATCCCCGTCCGGCACATGCCGCGGGATAAGCGGCGCGGTTTCCACCAGCGTCCCTGTCTTGATCATCACGCCGTCCGCCTTCAGGTGAAGGGTTCTTGTGACGGAATCAAACCAAGCGTAAGCGCACAGTTCGCCTTCTCCGTTGGTCTTCTCGGTGGGCGCGTTGGCATACGACTTCAGGATGTTCTGGGTGTCCTTGTTCATAAAGATGTCTTCACAAGGGAAGACCGCGCCCTTCGGCGAGAGTTTGAGTATTTCTGTGATCCACTCTTTCGCGCCTTCTTCCGTCGTGTCGTAAAACACCGCTGTAGACGAGCCGCGTGAAGAATGCCCGAACACCGTGCCGTCCTCGGCGAATTGGAGTGTCGTGCCATACTTCAAGGCCAGACCGCAAACCTTCTTGAACCAAAGCGGGTTCAGACGGGTGATGTCCTTCTTCTTGGGCTGCGTTATCCTGCGGACAGACTTGCTTTCTGTTGTGTTGTCTTGATTGGATTCGTTGGTATAATTTGATTGTGTTGTTTCGTTCATTTCTCTGTTTCCTTTTCTGTGTTGTCGGTTTGTTGTTTAGGTTCTTGTCTTCTTTGACGTTGCTTCCCAATGAGCGTAGACGGCTGACAGGGAAGGTTTGGTGTTATCGTCACCTAAGGCTTCGATAACCTGATAAGTGGGGACGGGAATCTGTTCGTCTACTCGTTCTGTAGGCTTGTCAACGTCGTGTACCTTGCACATGTAGCAGACGTTGCCTAGTGTGCCGGTGAAGGCCGACACAACCACAAAGTAAACCTTGTCTCCGTCCAAACGGTCTTTGAGTGTGCAACTAACCAAGCCGGGCTTCTTACTCAAAACCCCTATAAGGTGTTCGCTGTGTTCTTCGACCGCTTCCAAAAGAGCCATAACACCGCTCTTTTCTTCTGGTTTGCCCTGTTCATCTTTGCCTGTTTCGTACATCGTTCTTTCCTTCATTCTTTCCCTCATTCTCATATCAAAACAAAATGTGTTCTGTTCGCACAAAAAACCAGATTTTGTTTTGAGATTGTTTGTTTTTTGGTTGCTTGATAAGGGGGGGGGGGGTATTGTTTAGCTAGGGTGTCGTAAATTCTGGCGTTATTTAGACATAACATGTTGATTATCAACAACTTGTGACTCCAAATTATTGTTTTTAAAAGTGGCGTAAATACGACATAAACCGTTGATTATCAACAACTTACACCTTACGTCAGAAATTACGACGTTTTGTTTTCACTGTCGTAAACGTTTTGTGGGTGTATTTCTTGTTTACGCCAATACGCCATTTTGATTACGACATTTCTCGGAGTACACAAGTTGTTGATTATCAAGCACTTATGCACAATTTACGCCATCCGAAGTCTTGTAAGATATTCGTCATAACCCGTTGATTGTCAACATGTTATGTCTAAATAACGCCGTTATTTACGACACCGTACAGTAGATAGCCCCCCCCCCCCCCCCCCCCCCCCCCACCCCCCCCCCCCCCCCCTTTCTCTTCCCACACAATCCTACTCGCTGACTATTACGTCGCAACCGCCCTTGTAAGGCTTGAGAGCCCTGCGCAACTCTTTGTTGGTGATTGCATCCTCGAACGTCATGCAGATGTTCTCGTCTCCGTCCGCCCAGCATGAGCACTCGCGCCGTATCTTGTCCATCAACTGCGCTCCGGCCTCCATGACGTAGATGACCTTGTTCACCTCAGTTTTCACGTCTCACCTCCGTCCGTCTTGTAGAATCTTTTAGACATGAGATCGGCGATAGCAAAGGCTTGTTCTTCGTCCTTCACGACACAATAAACACACCACGAACTGTAGAGTTCTTGAATGGAGTTTTCAAAACCTGTGCGGTTTTCCTCCAAGAGAGCTTCCATTTCCTTGTCTACAGGAAAATCGGATTCTCTTTTGACATTGAAGCAAGACCCCGGCTCCGCCCCGAAGTCCTCTTCCGTCTCTCCTTCAGAAAAACACACGGCGCATTTGCCGTTCGGCAAGATGTAATCACAACACATTGTCAGGACTACGCCTTTGGTCGAAAAAATGCAGGTTGGGAAACGTTCCTCAATCCAAACCGTGAAGCCTTCTTTGTTCTTGAAGAACCTGCGCATCCGACTTCCGCCGCTTCCGTGCATGAGCGGTTTTTTATACTCCGTCCATCCTTCGGGCAAGTTTTCCAAAAGAGGCAGGTTGCCGCCCGTCTCTTTTCTGAAATCGACATAATTCTCATTACTCATTCTGACACCTCACTTTCACGTTCTTTCGGCAGAAGTCCCTTGTCATAGAACTCGTCCATGTAAACGTCCACGTTGACTCCGCCGTGATTGGCAAAGCTGTCTAGGCTTTCCCAATCACGGAAGGGGTTCTTCATGCCGCGCAGACATTCGATGGCGACCGTAATCTTCGGTTGCCAATACAGATACTCGTTACTGCAACAGTGCGGACGTTGCTTTTCCAACTCTGCTATGAGTTTTTCTTGCAGCGGCACCGCTGCGGCGTACTGCTCTTTGGTGTACACTCTTCCTTTTGCCACAATCTCAAACCTTCACTTTCTGTTTTTTGTCGATTGTCTGATCTTTTTCCTATGGCGACGGAGAGCGCGGATCAGGAAACGTCTGGCGCGGTAGTACACCCTTTCGTCATGGTTGAACTCCCATGCCAGAAAAACGCTCCTAATGCGCACTCTAAGGGCTTCCAGGCTGGCCCTTGTCCAAGTACCCCCCGACTCATCAAAGTGCCGTATGGCTTCTGTCTGCGCTATTTCCGCAAGCTTGCGTGAAATCTTCGGCAGAGTGCGCAAGGTGGCCTTCCATTCCTCTTCTTCCATCATTTTCTCGAACTCAGGGTCTATGGCTGCTAAGAGGGTTTCGGGGAAGTTCTCATTGTCGTAGGACGGGAACTTAGAACACAACACCTTCTCGCGTTTGACCCTGTTCATGCAGGCGCACCAAACCATGCGCCACACCAAGCCACCGTTGTTGCGCCCCGTCCTTAATTCGGCAAGCAAGACAGCCTGCTCGATCTCCGCCCTTGTGAGCGACGGGAAACGACGTGTCAGCGCGTCGATGTACTTTCTTTCCATTTGTTTAACCTCCTTTGTTTTTACAACATCAATTCCTGTTCGATTTTTTTTGTGATTGACCAGTGACCGCACCATCCGCCTGTTTGCGTCTGCGCGATTATGTCTGCGTCATGATACTGACGTGTGTACGCCGGACGCGCAACAGTGACTGCTACACGGGTCGGCGTCACGTTATTTGTTCCTCTACCTGCATTGTTGGCCATGTGAACATCAATCCTTGTTCCGTCGCCACAATCAATGCTGCCGCATCCGTACCTACGTCTCTGTGTGACCTTTGTGTTTTTTTCTTGCATTTGTTTAACCTCCGTCGTACCATGCCCACGGGCGGGCGCGGTTTTTGTTGTTAGTTAGGACTTGAACGTCCCGTCCTCGTTCAGATTCGCGATCAGCGCGGAAGCACAGATCTCCCGAAGTTCCCGTTCCGCTTCCGCGCGGGCGACCGCATCGAGCGTTTTCACGCCTGCACCACGTTGGTTTCGCCCGGTGCCCGGCGTTTTTTTTCAGCACGACGCACCCGCGCCGCACCGAAATTGTTAGAATCAATCAAAGATTTTCCCATTCATATCTCAATTGATGGTTCCTTTTCGACCGCCAATTCAAGACCGTTGGCCTCCGCGAAGCTCCTGCGGCACTTCAGACGGAAGACGTCGCCCTCACCTATGCCCACTCGCGGGTGTTTCATGCTACCGCCGGACGAGGGGAAATATCCCGCAGCCAGAGAAACACCGTCCGGCATTTCCACGCGGCTGTCCCGTCCCCGCCTTTGAGCAAGGACGTAGCCACCGATCTGGACGATTTCTCCGTCTGTAAGTCTTTCGTTGGGCACAAGAACTTCCACCTCTTCCGATTTGGCCCCGAACATCGCGGCTATTTTTTGTCTTGTGGTTCCGTTGTCCGGCATGACCCAGCGTCCGCCAGTGAACTTGCCTCCAAGACTGCGCCAAACATCGTTGTTTTCCGTACTGTACGGCCCAACGACATGCACTGTCCCTTCAATCACTTCGATCTTAACCTGCATTGTCTTGTTCCTTTCTCTTTGTTTCAAAACCAGAGGCGCAAGGTGCGCTCTCTGCTTCCGTCCGTTATCTTTGCATAGTACAAAGACATGTTTTGAATTATCACGTTCGCTTTCTCGACCTTAACCATCACGTCTTCTGAAGACGTGACCCTTCTGGCGAGAATCTCAGCCGCCCTCAACTCGACCGTCTTTCCGTCTTCCAGCGTGTTGGGGTTGATGACGATGGGCAAACCTGGCCCGTCGTGCTGAACTTCAATACGTTTGCTCACTCTTTGTTTGTTCCTTTCTCTTCGGTTGAGACACTTGACTTTTCCACCTTTTCGTATTCTCCTGTTTTGATGTTTGTAATCCACACACTTCCGTCGATGTAACGACGTAATTTCTGCATGGTGTCGGGTTTTATCCAAAGGTCGTATTCGTCAGGGAAGGTCGTGTTGTATCGAAAGCCCTTCAACGCCCATTCTTCCATGTCCTCTTCGACTATGCGTGGGTCGTCAACCCTTAGTCCAGGCCCGACGTTGTTGGGGTGTATCAGCCAAACGCCCATCTTGGTTTGCGTCTCGATCAAGAGCTTGCCCTTTTCCGACAAATCGTCATCAGATATATACGTGACATTGCCTGTGTGTTCAGAGTGATATTCTTTCATGTTTCTGTTCTCCTATTCTGTTTCTTCCGTCGTTGTGACTTCTTCGCTTGCTTTGACCGCAGGCCTGTGCTGTTTGTCCAACACGGTCTTTATGGCGCAGCACATGAACAAAAAGGCCAAT
>Ga0255347_1001616_pt1 | contig 34959 bp, 30 predicted proteins | sample wastewater_treat_2_FD_192479 | JGI IMG/M metagenome (GOLD analysis project Ga0255347, IMG submission 192479) | Wastewater microbial communities from Lulu Island WWTP, Vancouver, Canada - plant24 | ecosystem: Engineered > WWTP > Wastewater > Unclassified | place: Canada: Vancouver, British... | reverse complement strand
TACAGGGTTGTCAAGAAATATCGTTCAGTGCCTTGATGATTACAGCATCCCTCTTTATTACAGTCATACGGTAACAAAAATATATGGGTCAAGAAGATTAGAAGCAATCGAGATATCGCAAGTTGACAAGTGTTCGAAGCCTAAGGCACAAATAAATAAAAGAATTGATTGTGATACTCTTTTGTTATCTGTGGGCCTCATCCCTGAAAATGAATTATCAAAAACATGTGGGATTGATATTGATAAATATTCTGGTGGTCCTTCAGTAGATGAAAACCTTGAAACTTCAATAAGTGGAATTTTTTCTTGTGGGAACTCATTATTTGTCAACGACATCGTTGATGATGTAACTGAAGAAGGATATATAGCTGCTGAAAATGCCATAAATTACTTGAACGGTAAACAGGAGAAGAAAAATTACATAGATGTAAAACCAGGTAAAAATATAGCATATGTCATTCCCCAGAAAATATGTTGTCAAAGGGATGTAAAATTAAGAATAAGGACGAGGTTTCCCTTAAGAGACGCAATGATTAAAATATCTCCTATATCATTTCAAAAGAAATATAAAATTATAGTTCCAGGCGAGATGATATCTATTATTATAAAAAAAGAACAACTAAAAAAGCTTAATGTTAATGATAGATTGGTTGTAGATGTTTGCCAATCGATTTAAAAATTAAGCTAAACAATTTAAAGTTTTACTTTGAAAGGCAAGTTTGAAAAATATATTTATAAAAGAAAGTAAGCTTGAAGGTCAAGGAAGGTCTCATCTCATTTTGTGCCTTAAATAAAGCGGAAGTAATGGTTATAAAAATGGATAAAAAAATGAAATGCATAGTATGCCCAATTGGTTGCGATATATTGGTTAATTTTAATGAGAAGACAAGAGAAATAGTATCATTTTCGGGAAATGAATGTAAAAGAGGTATTAAATTCATTGAGGACGAAATAGCAAGACCAGTTAGACTTCTTACCACTACTATAAAGATAAATTCAGTTGAGTACAATAAGCTTCCCGTAAGAAGTGATATCCCTATTCCAAAAGAAAAAATGTTGGAAATGGTTAGGGAAGTTAAAAAAATCAATATAAGCGTCCCCGTAAAAGCAGGGCAGGTTATTGCAGATAATTTTATGGGTTTAGGTATAAAAATTTTGTCATGTTCAACTTTTAATTCATGAACTATTATTGATCAATAATTTCAAAGTAAGATCAAAAAGTACATATTCGTATCTCTATCATTTTTTATTGATATTTTGTAATTTAAATACCATATATATTTTAACTTACTGAGTAATAGAGAAGTGATAAAATTTCAAGATTCAAAAACAAAGACGCTTTTGGAGCCTTTAAAATATTCTTCAAAGTAGATTAATCTTTCTTGTCCCATATAATTAAATGTCCAAAAGGTCTCTATGTAACTTATAACCTTTTTTTCATTATTTTTAATGTCAAGTAGGCTGATTATTTCATCATCCGGTAAATCAGGCCTTAAAATTCTTTTTTTGTTTGTTATATTGTATTTAAAATGCTCTTGAAGTAACTTTGTAAACGAAAAACTGGTTAAAAGATTTTTATTAATTTTTTTGAAAATATCATGCGGGAAATAAGCTTTTGTTAGATATAAAGGCTCGCCACCTGCGCTCATTAATCTTTTAATATATATTAATTTTATATTTTTATTTACACCAAGTTTCAAACTGATCCTTTCATTAGATTTTATTACTTTTTGCTCGAGGATTTTTGCTTGGAGATCCATGCCTTTCTCTTTTAATTCATCCACTATGCTTGAAACTTTTTGAATAGAAATAGGTTCAATATTTCTCTTTAAAATAAAAGTACCTTGTCCTCTTCCTCTTGATATATAACCATTTTGCTCTAATTCCCTTAGTGCCTCTCTTATAGTGGTCCTACTTAAATTAAATAATTTGCATAGATCTATTTCATTTGGAATCTGTACTCCTTCAGGAAGCTCTTTATTATTTATTTTATTTAGAATATAACTATAAACTTGATAATAATAAGGTAACTTACTATTTCTATCTAGTTTGAAATCATCTAACATTATCTATCTATCTTCTTGTAATAATAAAATAATTTAATATTTTATAAATATTATAATTTTTGTAAAAACATTAAAGCGCAATTTACAACATCAATAATATATATCGATTCAGTATGTGCCTGGAGTGAGCCCAACTCTTGGAGACATTGTATACTAAAAAAAGCTAAGTGAAAATATAAAAAGAAATTAAAAAAGTAATAACATAATTATTTTTGATATTTTTAAAATAATTAGTTATTATGTAATGACAATTTAGTTAATAAGTATTATAATTAATAAACAGTTATAGATTTTTTTGATTACAATTTAAAAAGGATAAAATAAGGGTTATTCATGCGACCACTTTATGAAGGTGTTTTAGAAGCCGATATAAAATCTACTGCTAAACTTATGAGATATATAGAAGAAGAAGACATAAGGGGCATAGAAGAGCTAAAGAAACTATATCCTTACACAGGAAATTCACATGTAATAGGAATTACGGGATTACCTGGATCAGGGAAAAGTTCGTTGATAAATGCTTTGATTGAAAATTTCAGAAGTCTTGGAAGTACAATAGGTGTCATTGCAGTTGACCCCACTAGTCCCTTTACCGGAGGTTCTATCCTTGGGGACAGAGTAAGAATGCAAAATCATTCGGAAGACAAAGGCGTTTTCATAAAAAGCCTTCCTACAAAAGGTTGGCGTGGGGGTATTTCCAAAGTTACTTCAAGAATGATAACCGTTATGGATGCCATGGGCAAAGATGTAATTATTGTTGAAACTGCCGGGGTTGGGCAAACAGAAGTTGATATCAAAAAATTAGTACATACCACTATCGTTGTACTTGTTGGTGGTCTGGGTGACTCTATCCAGTCAATAAAAGCAGGGATTCTTGAGATAGCAGATATTTTTGTAATAAATAAGGCAGATAAACAAAATACTGAAGAGTTGGAATCCGATATCGAAAATTTGTTAAATATGACAGTGACGTCAGATAATTATAAATCTTTGTGGAGGCCACCGGTTTGCCTTACTGACTCAATAAACAAAAATGGCATAGAAAATCTAACCAATGAAATTATCAAACATAAGGAATTCTTAAAATCTGATGATTCATTTAAAGCTTATTTTAAAAATAAATCAAATAACGATTTGAAGGAAATGATTATCGATTATGTAACAGGGTTATTATTAAAAAAGTTGGAAAATGAAGATCTCTACAAGGCACTCATCAATGATTTAATTAATAATAAAAAAGATCCTTATTCGATAGCTCAAGAGATATTAAGCCATTTTTTAAACTATAGGATAAGCAGTTAAAAATTATAAAGGAGTTATAGAGATGGTAGAAAATAAAAAAACTATAAAAAAAATATTAGAGGAAAATAAAGAGAAAAAATCAAATAAGCCTTTATTTAACTCAGAGGCAATTAAAGAGTTAAAGAAGGAATTTAGCAACTGGAAGGAGAATGCAGTAAGTGAGTATGATAGAAAAAATTGGACAGTCACTCCACAAACTATACTTGGCTCAGAAATCCCCAGAGAGCTGGTTTATAGCCCACTTAATATTAAAGAAATGGATTATTTAAGAGACATTGGTTTTCCAGGCAAAGAGCCATTCACAAGAGGCCTGCATCCCAATATGTATAGAGGCAAAAAATTTACAATAAGACAAATCAATGGATTTGGCGGTCCCGAAGATACCAATGAGAGATTCAAGTTTATGTTAAAAAATGGGGCTACTGGTTTAAGTGTTATTTTTGATATCCCTACGGTTCAGATGTATGATTCCGATGACCCTATATCCAAAGGCCAGGTAGGAACTTCGGGAGTTGCAATAGATTCGACCAATGATATGGAAACATTGTTTAAAGATATACCATTGGAAGACGTAACTATTTCAATTGTAACTCATTATCCTTCTAATACAGCAATTTTATTTCCTATGTTTCTAGCTATGGCTGAAAGAAGAGGTATTCCCTGGGATAGGCTAAGAGGAACCGTTCAAAATGATATTACTCTTGAAGAAGTTGTTAGAAGTGGTCCGGAATATATACCGCCAAAAGATTGTTTTAGAATACAATGCGATAACATCGAATTTATTAGAAATGAAGTTCCTGGTTGGAATTTTATAAACTTAAATGGCTATAATCTACATGATTTTGGCACCTCTGGAGTAACAGAGATGGCTGTAGCAATCTCTAACGGAATTGAAACTCTTGATGAGCTTATCTCAAGGGGTTATGACGTAGACTTCATAGCGCCCAGGCTTGCCTTTTTCTGGTCTATATCAAATGACTTTTTTGAAGAAGTAGCGAGAATAAGAGCTGCCAGAAGATTGTGGTACAAGATAATGAAGTATAGATTCAAAGCAAAAAACCCACGTTCCTATTGGATGCGTTGCCATGTTCAGACGTCAGGTATTACGCTGACAAGGCAAGAGCCTTATAATAACATAATTAGAGCTTCTTATCAGGCACTCGCAGCCATACTTGGAGGCGTTCAATCGCTTCATGTGGACTCTTATGATGAAGCTTACGCTGTTCCAACCGAGGAAGCCGCACTTCTATCACTGAGAACTCAGCAAATAATCCAGAATGAAACTGCTGTTACGGAGGTAGTAGATCCCTTGGGAGGTTCTTATTATGTAGAAGCCTTGACCAATGAAATAGAAGAAAGAATATTATCAGAAATTGAAGAGATAGAAAAAGTTGGCGGATATGTGAAAGCAATTGAAAGCGGATGGATACATAGAAAAATTGCAAATTATTTTAATACCGAACATGCAAAAATTGAGCGAGGAGAAATAAAAGTTGTTGGTCAGAATTGTTACACTACCGACGAGAAAACACCTCCTATTAATGTTTTTAAGTATCCTGAAGGGGTAGAGGAAAGACAAAAAGCTAAATTAAAAAAATTAAGAGAAAGCAGAAATAATACTGAAGTTGAAAAAGCTTTAAAAAATCTTCAGGATGCGTGTGAAAGAAAAGTAAATATAGTTCCTTACAGTGTTGAATGCACAAGAGTAGGCTGCACAGAGGGGGAGATATTTAAAGTTTTTAAAAAATCATTTGGGTTATGGAAGCCGCCTGTAATTTTTTAATATTCCAACTTTTAAATCTGGAGGATTCATTTATGAAAAAAAACAATATTAAGGTTATTCTTTCAAAGCTTGGTCTTGATGTTCATAGCAGAGGAGTTTTTATCGTAGCAAAAATATTACGTGATGCAGGTATGGAAGTAATTTATTTAGGAAATTCAATGCCTGAACAAATAATCAAAGCTGCTATTCAAGAAGACGCTGACATCATTGGCGTAAGTTCATTAAGCGGAGCTCATCTTACTTTGGGAGCAGATCTTATAGGCGAAGCAGAAAAAGAAGGAATTAAGGAAAATAAAATTTATGTTATTGGTGGGGCTATTTCTCCAGAAGATGTCAATAAGCTAAAGGGCATAGGATTTGATGCTGTATTTACGTCAGGTTCAACTAATGAAGAAATAGTTTCTTCTATCAAAAAATTATATGAACTTAAAACAAAATAGTAATCATATTTAATTTTTTAAAATCTTTTATCATCGATATTAGGATTATTGGAGGATATATTGCCTAAAAAATATGCTACAAATGAGTTTGAAGAATATATTATTTCGGTCATTGATGGATATGAGAGAACTATAGTTTATCCAGACGGAGAAGATATCAGGCTTGCTCAAGCATTAAAAATTTTTAATCAGTTTAACAAAAGTACTACTATTTTGCTTGGAAAAAAAGATTTTATTTTAAAAAACTTAAAAGAAACAGGTATAGACAATTTAAACACAATAGATATCATTGACCCTTCTCTTCCCCCCAATTTAGACAAATACAAGAATATCTTGTTTGATATTTTTAAGAGCAAGGGGAAAATGCTTTCCGAAGAAACATTGGATAATATGGTAAAGGAAAATAATTATTATGCTGCTTTGTTGATAAAGGCAGGGGAGGCTCATTGTGGTATAAGTGGTTCGATAAGTTCTACTGAATTAATGATGAAGCCGTTAATACAAGTAATCCAAGCTGGTCATAAAAAAAGATACTTAAATGGAGCAGTGCTTGAAATAATTCCAAATTGCCCCTATGGTTTAAGTGACCAATTCTTGTTAGCAGATATTGCGGTTATTCCCGATCCTAATGAAGAACAAATGATGGATATAGTGCTTCTTAGCTATGAAACTGCAAGTACCCTCTTTAAAGGAGAACCAAAAATTGCTATGCTATCATATTCTACTAAGGGGAGTGCAAATAGTGAGAAAATAAATCAGATAAATAATGTAATTACAAGAGTAAAAAAGATAAATCCTGATATTAAAATAGATGGCGAATTTCAAATAGATGCAGCTTTATTTCCTGATGTTGCAAAAGCCAAATGTCCTAATAGTGAAGTTGCTGGTAGGGCCAATGTTTTAATTTTTCCAGAACTTAATTCTGCTAATATGGTTTTAAAAGTAATTAATAGACTTGCAGGTGCAAGTTACTACGGTACAACTATACAAGGCGCAGCAATACCTTTCAATGACGTATCCAGAGGATGTTTCCCTATTGATCTTGTATGGATATCAGGAATGACTCTTATGCAGAGAAAGAATCTTGAAGATAAAAATATGATTGAGTAAGTTGAAAAATAGTAGATGGGTTTTCATATAATCAAAAAATACAAGAGCTTAACAAGAGCTTATTATCATATTAAATATTATCTGATATTATTGCGCATGCAAGTTTGCTTTTTTAAGAAAATGTGTATTTTTGTTTAATTTAAAGACTTTATAATTTGATAGTTTACTTATTTTGATATATATTTTTATGTTAATTATTTATTAAAAACTGTTTAATTTTCAATTTTTATTTAATTATGATTGATGACAGAATTATTGCCAGAGTGGCAGAATTATTTTATATTCATAATATGAGCCAATATGAAATTGCGGAAAAATTTAATTTTTCCAAAGCAAAGGTCTGCAGAATCATAAAAGACGCTAAAAAAAAGAAAATAATAGAATTTCAAATAAAAAATATAGATAAGAGGCCTTTGGAGTTAGAAGAGAAGATAGAAAAAAAATTTAATTTAAAGGAAGTAATAATTTTCTATAATTCAGATATGAATACTTATGATGAAGAAATAATTTTTCAGAATGTAGGAAAATTAGGGGCAGATTACATAAAAAGAATTGTAAATGATAATTTAAATTTTGCGTTAACCTGGGGGAAAACTCTGCACTATATGATAAGAAATTTAAATCTTGATAAAAAATATAAGGTAAATGTCTTTTCAACAATCGGAAGTGTAAGCTTGACTGAGACAGAATATCAGGCTGTTAATATTGCCCAAATGTTTTCCGAAAAAATAGGCGGATCATGTTATCCTATATACCTTCCTTTATTTGTAAAAACACCAGAATTAAAACAATCCCTAATGCATAATATTGATATACATAGAATAATTGGAGATACTTCCAAGATTGATTATTATATTACAGGAATAGGAACATTTACGCTTAATTCAAGAACTTATACTCTTGGAGGATTTGATTTAAATTTTTTTAATTCTTTAATTAAAAAAAATATTGTAGGAGAAGTTGGTTTAAATTTTTATGATATTAATGGTAATTTTGTAAACTCAGGAGTAGAGGATAGAACGATTAAGCTAAATGTTGATGAAATAGAAAAAATTAAGAATAAAATTGCAATAGCTTTTGGTCCTGAAAAAGTCGAATCCTTAAAAGGATTCTTAAGAACAGGACTGGCAGATGTGCTTATAACAGACTCAAAGACTGCGGAAAAAATATTACTTTGACTATTTGACAAATTCTAAAATAATTTTTTTAAAAAAATTTGAAATATATTTACTATTTTGAAATATATTGCTAATATGAGTGAGTATTTTATAGCATTTTTATCCAGATCGGAGAGATTATGAAAATAGAAGAAACACAGAAGCTAGAGTTTCTTGAAAAAATGATTTTGATTAGGCAATTTGAATACAGAATTCTTGATTTTGCCAGATCAGGAAAAATATTTGGCTCAGTTCATCTTTGTGTAGGTGAGGAAGCTTGTGCAGTAGGTTCTGGATCTGCTTTAAAAAAAGATGATTACGTTATTCCTACTCATAGAGGTCATGGCCAGGCAATTTCTAAGGGTACTAATGTTAAAAAGCTTCTTGCTGAAATCATGGGGAAAGAAAGTGGTCTATGTAAGGGACGGGTAGGTTCAATGCATTTTTTTGATAAATCAAACAATATTATCGGCGCCCAAGGAATACTTGGTGCTCAGTTTCCTATAGCAATCGGTGCAGGTCTTGCAGTAAAGCTAAGGGAAGAAAATAATATTGTTGCCTGCTATTTTGGTGATGGTACCACAAATCAGGGTTTATTTTATGAGGGTTTAAATTTTGCTGAATTATGGAATTTACCTATCCTGTTTATCTGTATTAATAATTTATATGGAATGGGAACTCATTATGGTAAAACATGTAATGTAGATATCTATGAAAAAGCTCGGCTATTTAAAATAAAAACAGATACTGCAGACGGAAATGACGTAGAGGAAATATATAAAAAAACATCTTTGCTTGTAGAATATGTTAGAAAAAATAAAAAGCCTGCTCTAGTTGAGTTATATGCATACAGGTGGCTCGGCCATTCAGCACTTGACAGCCGCCCTTATAGACCTAAAGAAGAGATAGAAGAATGGAAGAAAAAAGATCCTATAAAAAATTATGAGGAAAAACTTCTTAGTGAAGGAATTTCAGCAAAAAAAATAGAGGATGTAAAAGCATCTGCGGAAAATCAGATTTTGGAAGCAGTTAATTTTGCTGATGAGAGTCCTTATCCACAATTTACTAATGATATGGAAATATAGAAAGGTAAGGTTTATAAATAAATGGACAGGGAATTAACATATGCAGAAGCTTTAAGAGAAGCAATGCGGCAAGAAATGAAAAAGGATAAAAATGTATTTTTAATCGGCGAGGATGTAGGGCAAGGTTACAGGGGATGTTTTGCTGTTTCTACTGGTTTATTTGAAGAATTTGGGCAAACTCAGATTATTGATACTCCAATTGCTGAAAATACAATACTTGGTTGTGGAATAGGAGCAGCCCTTCTTGGAATGAAACCTATTGTGGAAATGATGTTTGCAGATTTTATATCTGTTGCATTTGATGGAATAATTAACCAGGCAGCAAAAGTTAGAATGATGAGTGCAAATCAATATAATCTTAATCTTGTAGTTAGGCTTCCGAGTGGTTCAAAAAATGGAACAGGTCCTCACCATTCTCAAAGTCTTGAATCTATTTTTATGTCAATACCAGGAATAAAGATAGCCTGTCCAGTAACACCATATGATGCAAAAGGACTTTTGAAAGAAGCAATAAATCATGGAGATCCTGTTATCTTTTTTGAACATAAAAAACTTTATCCCTTAAAAGGAAATGTTCCTGAGGAAGAGTATAAAATTCCTTTTGGCCAGGCAAGAATTGCAAGAGAAGGTAAGGATTTAACTATTATTGCAATATCTTATATGGTAAATGTAGCGCTAGAAGCAGCAGAAGAAATAAAGGCAAAACATAATATTGATATTGAAATAATCGACCCCAGAACTCTTGTTCCATTTGATTTAGATGCTGTTGAAAAATCAGTTAGGAAAACGAATAAAGTGGTAGTTTTGGAAGAGGGACCTAAAAGAGACGGTGTAGGTGCAGAAATATCTTCGCTGATAATGGAAAATTTATTTGATTATCTTGATTTTCCTTTAAAAAGAATAGCTGCTAAGAATTCAATTGTTCCAATGTCCCCTCTTCTTGAGAAAGCAGTGCTTCCAAATAAGGAATCTGTAATAAAAGAAATCGAAGACTTATTAATTTTATAATAGTAAAAAAATTAAAAAGGAGGAAATATGTCAGAATCATTAACCGGTAAGGTAGCTGTGATAACGGCAGCCGCATCAGGGTTTGCTAAGGCTACTGCAGAACTTTTTGCTAAAAAAGATAAATGCAATCTTATTCTGATAGATATTGACGAGCAAGGTCTTGAAGATACTGCAAAAAATTGTATCAGTTATGGTTCCAAGGTAATTTATTTTAAAGGTGATGTTACAAAACTTAAGACATTTGAAAGAGCCCTAAAAGAAAGTATTGATAACTTTGGGAAAGTTGACTTTCTTATTAATTATGCAGGCGGTGCTATTCGTGTTGCCCCAATTGAGGAAATGGATGATGAGGTCAATAAAAAAATAATTGATCTAAATTTAAATAGCACCATCATGAGCTGCAGGACTTTTACACCTCAATTTAAAAAGCAGGGATACGGTAAGATTATTAATGTATCTAGTGCCTGTGACAGAAGATCCTGGCCAGGGTGGTCAGTATATTCAGCAGCTAAAGCTGCAGTCAATGCTTTCACACGCTGTCTTTATACAGAACTAAGGCCTCATGGCATTTGTGTTACTCTTCTTGTTCCTGGTGGATCTAATACTGGGTTTCAAGCTGCAGCAGAAAATGTAGCTAAATTTGAGTGGGATGAGAGCCTTGCAGTGAGACCTGAACATTTTGCTGATATGGTTTATGCGGCATGTGCACTGACAAGAGGTGGTTGTGTAACTGAAATGGTTGTTTATGGTTTAGCTCAGGATGTTAGTGGATATTAAAGCTACAATGCAAACTGTTACTATGATCAGCCGGAATTAGCAGATATGATTATTGTCCTTTGAATTTTATTAAACCATTTTGAAATTTTGTTAAGTAAAGAAATATTTTTATAAAATTTTTATGAAAATATCTTGACATACTACTTTATTTGAAATATTCTTATGAAAGATTGTTCAATAATGTACAAAATTTCAAGCGCAAATCGTATTTTTTAATAATTCAAATACATAGGAAATCATACCCAATACAGAAAAGCATATTAAAAATTAAAAAATAAAAGTTTAAAAATTTTTTTATTCATATTATGTGTATAGAGTTTATTTAGCATCAGTTACCTTAGATATATTATAGTTTCAGTTGAGATACTAATAAAATTATATTTATATGAAAATTATACATTTTTAAATCTGTCACATAATTTTAGATGTTAATATAATTTAAATTATGAACTAAATTTAAAAAATCTTTGCAAATAAAAGAAAGGGGGAATCAATTTAATTTAACTGAAAAAATTTAGAAGGGGGGTGTGTAAAAATAAATAAAATATGGGGCGGGATTTGCATTGAGATGAGTCAATACAAACCCCAAATGATTCTAAATGATAAAAGAAAACATGAGAAAAAACAATAAATATTCATTAGAATCATAAGGTTAAATTGATATTTAAAAGGAGTAAATAAAATATGCGTAAAAAAGTTAAATGGTTTTCTACTGTAGTTTTATGTGTAGCTATGCTTGCTACAATGAGTTTTTTAGGTTGTAGCAGCCCAGCTGCATCAGAGACTACTGCATCCAAGGCAGAGACGGCTACCACTACTGAGGCAACAACTGGAGCTGAGACGACTGCTGCCGAAACAACTGTGGCAAAAGCTATGAAAATTGCCTATTTTGTTTCAGATTTAAGCAATGTTTTTCATCAAGCACAGTTTGCTGAGGGTAAAAAGTATGCAGCTGAAAAATATGGTGCTGAGGTTTTTGCTTTTGATGGTAAGTCAGATTCTAATGTCATGACTCAGAATATAGATCAGATTGTAGTACAAGGTATGGATATGGCTACACTTCATATCTGGGACCAAGAAGCAGCTAAGCCTGGAATAAAGGATGCTTTAGACAAAGGTGTAGTTATTGCTTGCTTCTTCAGCCCATGCCCAGGCACAGGAATACCGGTAGTTCGTAGTGATGAGCCCGGCGTCTCCAAGGAGATGGGCAAGCAGATGGCCGAACAGTGGAAAGCTGCTCATCCCGATAAGCCGGTAGTAATGGTCCAACTTGGTTGGCCGGATAACGTTGATGTAAAATCCGGTCGTACTGACCCATTTGTAGAAGGTGTGCTAAGTGTGGATCCCGAGGCAACAGACCTTGGATGCCAAGACGCAAGTAAAGGTCCAGATGCCGCAAAGCAGATAATACTTGATCTCGTAACAACACATCCTGAAGTTAATCTGATATATTCTCAAGCATCAAATCTTACAGTAGGTACTATGGCTGGTTTAAAACAGGCAGGTAGAGGAAAATTTGACAATGGTAAACCTCTTACAGAGATTGTGTGCAGTGTTGATTTTGATGAAGTTGAGATGAAAGAAGTATATGACCCTAACAGCTCTTTGAAATTGTCTCTTGGACTTCCTCCGAAGGATACCGCACATACAAGGATAGACTCGCTGTTTGATATTCTAAACGGCAAGATAAAACAGATAGGTTCAACTGAAGAAATAATCTGGGCTCCTGCTTACTGTATCTCTTACTGGACGATGGGTCGAGACGATGCAGTAAAATGGCTAAATGAACAGTTCGGCACAAGTATCCAATAAACCGATGATAATGATTCAGATTATGTAGCGATAAAACAAAGGATTAAGGGAGGGAACTATAGGGATAATTGTTTCCTCCCTGAAAAAAAATATAGAATTGAAAGGAGTTTGCATAGTTGAATGATTATGTATTGGAAATTAAAAATCTTATAAAAGATTTTCCTGGAGTAAGAGCAGTAAATGATGTTAGTTTAGTTATAAAAAGAAATACAGTGCATTGTATAGTTGGTGAAAACGGAGCAGGAAAATCTACACTTATAAAAATTCTGACAGGTGCACTTGATAAGACAAGTGGAACAATTCTTTTAAATGGGAAAGAATATTCTGCTCGTAATACCAGGGATGCTAGATTAAAAGGAATCAGTACTGTATTTCAAGAATTAAATGTTGTTGACCAGTTGACAGTTGAAGAGAACTTAACATTGGGTTCCGAGGATACTTTTTTAGGTTTTTTAAGAAAGACAGACAAAATAAAAAGAGTAATTAACGTGCTTAAAAGTTTAGAGCCATCCATTAATCCGAAACAATTAGTATCAAGACTTAGTGTTGCACAAAAGCAAATAGTGGAAATTGCAAAGGCAGTAGCTGCAGGATCAGACATTATTATTATGGATGAACCGACAGCAGCTATTTCTGAATGTGAGATAGAACGACTTTTTAAGATAATAAAAAGTCTTAAGGATAAAAAAGTAACTGTAATATATATATCCCATAGGCTGGATGAAATTTTTGAAATAGGAGATTATGTCACAGTAATGAGAGATGGCAGACATGTTGGCACAAAGCCTGTAAGTGATGTCAAGAATAGGTTGGAGCTTATAAAAATGATGATTGGCAAAACGATATTTGAATCATATGTGCCGAAAGAGTCAATGAAAGAAGATGTTCTGCTTGAAGTAAAAAATCTTAATAATGACAAACTTAGCGATATATCATTTGAAGTGCAAAAAGGTGAGGTTGTTGGCTTTTATGGCCTCTTAGGAGCAGGTAAAACTGAACTTGCAAGTGCATTGTTTGGTACAGATAGATATAGGGGGGAAATAATTTTTAGTGGTAAAAAGCTGCTTTACAATTCGCCAGACAAAGCTATTGAAGCCGGGATAGCACTGGTGCCTGAGGAGCGAAGAACCCAAGGTCTTTTTACTATACTAACAATAAGAAGTAACATACCTGTCATGAATATGAGTAAAATATCAAGGTCGGGTTTTATAAATACATCCAAAGAGTTGAAGGCTGCAAAAGAATATATAGTAAAATTAAAAATTGCAACTAATACTATGGAAAAACAAGTTTCCAAACTTTCTGGTGGTAACCAGCAGAAGGTTGTTTTTGCGAAATGCTTATTTGCAGATGCAGATTTACTAATACTTGATGAACCAACACGTGGGATTGATGTCGGGGCAAAAAGTGAAATATACAATATAATCCGTGGTCTTTCAAAAGAAGGAAAATCAATCCTGATATTTTCATCAGAATTATATGAGATACTAAATAACTGTGACAGAATATTTCTAATGTGTGACGGCAGGATAAAGACTGAGATAAAAAATGGCCCGGCTATTAACATGGAAGAAATTATACATATAGTAACTGGTGGTGAAGCGATATGCGAATCCGTATAGGTGCTAAAACTGAATCAAATAAGATTTCAAGAGGTAGAATCAGCAATGAATCATTTATTACGCTGTCAATGTTTGCTGTGTTGATTGTGTTGATAGGCCTTGCATCAATATTCGTACCCAATTTTTATCTACTTCAGAACATCATAAATCTTGTTACAAATTCCTGGTACCTTATTGTGATTGGTATAGGGGTTACTTTTATTCTTGTAACAGGAAATTTTGAGATGTCTGTAAGTGGCGTAGTTGCTATGACAGGAGTGCTTTGTGTTTATTTCTGTCAGGCATCAAATGTTTCTCCGTCTCCACTGGCAAATGGCCTTGGGCTTCCTTATGGTGTTGCAGTTATACTCTCTCTCTTATGTGCGATGTTAATTGGGGCAATTAATGCATTTTTTGTGGCCAAATTGAAAATAGCATCAATTGTCGTAACACTTGGTACACTATCAATTTCCCGTGGAATAGCCCAGATTGTTACGCAAGGTGCACAGCGAAATACTAGCTTACCTGATATATTTGGTGTAGTTGGTAATATATTTATTATTGGATCAGTAAAGTTTTCAATATTTATCATGATTTTTTTTATAATAGTCGCTGTTATAATAGAGAAGAAAACAGTATTTGGTAGACGAACTTACCTTATAGGAGCAAATATTCAGGCTGCAAAGCTTTCAGGTGTAAAAGTTGTACAGCACGTCACAGTTCTTTATCTTATAAGTTCATTTCTGGCAGGTGTTGTAGGTATACTTCTTGCATCAGAATATATTTCTGGAACATCAAATCGTATAATGGGTGCAGAATTTGATGCTCTAGTGATTGCTCTTCTTGGTGGTACAGCTATATCTGGAGGTTTTGGTTCGGTTATCGGTACAGTTATCGGCGCGCTGATACTTGCTGTGGTAGCATCTTCATCAACAGGACTTTTATTGAGGCCCGAATGGCAGTTCATTCTTAAAAGTGTAATTGTATTTATGGCCATAATGGCTCAACGTTTTGCAATTGATAGAAGAAAATTGTAGAAAAATAAAGTTTGCACATATACATAAAAACTAGATGTAAAAATTGATAGGAGTCTAAAGTAATTAACTTGCAGGTTATAAATTATATAAATTTAATGAGAAGAAGGTACTTGTGAAATTTGAAAATAATACAATTAAACAGCTTAATGGACAAAAGATAAGCTCATGGAAGAATGTTGTTAAAGGTTCATATGTGTTTATCCTGCTGTTTCTTACTGTGGTCATCTTAAGTGTTGTAAACCTCGGTGAAGTTGAGATGTTTGGAAAAGGCCATTTCTTAAACTGGGATGCTAGTATTGTAAATCTTTTAAGATCTGCTGCTCCTATACTCACTTTAATTGGCGGTTTTACTCTGCTTGTTATATCGGGTCATATTGATCTTTCTGTTGGAAGTGCCTTAAGCTTAAGTGCTGTAGTTTTTAGTTGGCTGGTGCGAGGAGGTTTTGGATTTATTACTGCGTTGATTTTAACAATGATTCTGGGAGTGATACTTGGTTCAATAAACGGATTTTTAGTTACAAAGCTCCGGATCACACCTGTTATTGCAACACTTATAACACTAAGTCTCTATAAAGGAGTGGCAAGACTTATAGTACCACCAGGTGTTTCTGCTATAAAAAGCAATGAATTATTACATATGCCTTCCTGGATAAATAACTATGCCAGAAAAGGCATTTTTTTCGGTTTGCCGACAGCTTTTTTTGTTGCTGTTGCAATAATTGCCATACTAGTTTTGGTGCAGAGAAAAACTGTCATTGGTAAATATTCCATTGCTATAGGAGGTAATAGGATTGCATCTGAATTGTCAGGAATTAATGTAGTTCGAGTAGTGTGGCTTTTATATATAATAGTTGGTTTTCTTGCCTCGCTGGCAGGTATTGCCAGGGCAAGTTATATGTCGTTGGGTGACCCACTTACTGGTGATGGCATGGAGGTTGACTGCATTATAGCAGCTCTTCTCGGAGGTACTGTTTTTACAGGTGGCGATGGTTCTGTAATAAAATCTGTTATGGGAGCCATGATAATAATGTGTATAAATACAGGTCTTATGACAGCATTGCCGCCATACTGGCAGATGTTTATTAAAGGAGCTGTGCTTGTACTTGCGGTTACGCTGAGTCATCTTCTAGTAAGGGAGAAAACAGCATAAAAAATTTGTGTTATAAAAAGATGAAAGAATCAAAAAATAAATGTAAATATTTTTTGAGCATTGATAATGGGTTGAGTGTTGGGAAGATAGCTCTAGTTGACCTGGATGGTAATATCATAGGTATTTCATCCTTTAAAAATGAGTTAATAAATGATGGTTGTTTTAGCGAACTGGATATGGAACTGTTATATAATAAAACCGCAAACGTAATCAAGGAATTAATAAAAAATACTGGGGTGAACCCCTCAAATATAATTTCAGTTGGAAACAGTGGTCACGGTGGAGGAATTTATCTTTTAGATAATTGTGGAAAGCCAGTAAGGAATGCTATAAGTTCTATGGATTGTAGAGCAGAAGAACTTATAAGTGAATGGTTCAAAAAAGGAATTGACTGTTATACTAAAACATATACTCATCTCTGGAGTGGTCAGATAATCCCAATTCTTTACTGGTTAAAGGAAAATGAAACAACAAGTTTTGAAAAAATTTCTATGATACTTTTCTGTAAAGACTGGATAAAATTTAAACTAACTGAAAAATATTCGACTGATTATACTGATGCAAGTAATGGAGGGGTTATCAACCTTTTAACTAAAAATTATGATAATTCCCTTTATGAACTTTATGATATTGGCGAAATTTACGATAAGCTTCCTAGAATATATAGAAGCGAAGATGTATTTGGATTTATCAGTAGTAAGGCAGCCGAAGAAACAGGGCTTTTGGAGGGTATCCCAGTAGTTTCTGGCATTGTTGATTTTGTTGCTTGTATGCTTGGAAGTGGAATATATAACAGCAATGCATACTCGGTTGTTTCTGGTACTTGGAGTATTAACTCAGCAGTTAAAAGTGAATTAACATTAAGTCCTGAAATTATGGGAACGGTAATTTTTCCTGATAATAAAAGATTTCTTGCTATGGATACAAGCCCTACATCTGCTGTTAATCTTGAATGGTTTTTAAGTGAAATTCTTGAAAAAATTGGTTTAAAAATGAACCGTAAACAAATATATAAAAGAATAGATGAAGAGATAAAAAAAATTAATATAAGTCAAGCTAATTTATTATACTTTCCTTTTATATATAGGTCCAAACTTGTAGATAAAATGCGTGGAGTGTTTTTCGGATTTGACGCATCAGATGACATTTATGATTTCATTTATTCCATTTATGAAGGTGTAGTTTTTGCTCACCTAATGCATATAAATAACTTAAGAAAAGGGGGCGTAGATTGCAAAAAAGTAGTAATTTCAGGAGGTGCGGCGAATAGTCATCTTTGGTGTCAGATATTTGCTGATATATTGAATATGGAAGTTATAACTACATCAACGAAAGAAGTTGGTATACTTGGACTTGCAATTATCCAGGCTGTAGGGATGGGTATTTATAAAGATTTGAAAGAAGCAATAAAGAACATGGTTAAAGTAAAATGTGTTTACAATCCCGACAGGGCAAAAGCTGAAATATATTCAAAAAGATTTAAAGAATATGAGAGGATAATAAGCTTGGTTGAAAAGTAGGGGTTTTGTTTTAGATTTAAAATAAGGAAGAAAAGTCTAAAAAAGATATTTATAAAAAAATAAGTTTAAGGAAATGGTTTTTTTATCCTGTGTTGTGCTTTGAACATAATGAAAGGAATAGTTGTAAAAATGGATGATATTATGAGAAAAATAAATAGCCTTAATCCCAATATAAATATCATGTCTGTACATGACAGAAGTTTTAAAAGGTTTGGGATGGTTTATAAAGATTTTAAAATCGACAACTTACTAGATTATATTGAGAAGAAAAATATTGTAAGCGATGAAGTGGTATACATTGCTGATGTTCCATATATTCGTAAAAAACTTTCATCATATATTAATCCAATAACGGTAAGCATCTACGGTGGTCTCGAAGTACAGGTTGGGGTATGCTACGGCAGAAATAATATATTAAATGGCCTTGAATTTCATCAGGGAAGTGAAGTGTACATTGTTGGTGCTGATATGATTATGATGCTTGGTATCGATGAGGATATACGGTGGCCTGGGGGCATGTATGATTCTTCGCTGATTCAATTTTTTTATGCGCCAAAAGGCTCTGTGATTGAGTTAAAGGGTGGCTGCATGCATTATGCAGGAGTAAATGTGTATCATAAAGAAGGTATAAATGTTATTGTCAGTCTTTTGAAAGGAACAAATTCTATAATAGATTTTAAGATGGGGGATAGTTATAGAGATAAATTATTGATTGCAAAAAATTCTTGGTTTATTGCCCATCCAGGCTATACTAAGGCAAAAAATGAAGGGTGGCATCTAGGGATAACAGGGGAAAACTTTGAACTAAAGACATTATGAAGATATATATTGTAAAAGATAAAGTCTCTAAAGTATTTATAGTCCAAAACAAAAGTATTGAAAATGTCTATTGGGTTATTTTATAGATGTGGAGTGGAAAAGAAACCCTACAAAGAAAAAAGGAAATAATATAGGTGCAATTTTGTTAAAGGAATATATATTGATTTCTCTTTCGGGGAAATTTAAGCTTCAGAACTTCTGAAGGTTAAATACTTGCCACTCCTCCTGGTATTCTTTATGAAAAAGTATGGCTGTTTTTTTATATATAGTAGCTCTGAACAATAGTGGCAATATAATTAAAGAAATTAAGAAAAGATTTGATGCCAGAAATTAAAAATAAAATAAAACAGAAGGTGATATTTGGACAAAAATAATATTATTTTTAAAATTTTAAAATACTATTATATCGATAATATGACTCAGTCGGAGATTTCTGAAAAACTTAACATAACCAGGGTAGCTGTTTCACGGTACATTTCAAAAGCAAGGAAGGAAGGTTTAATTGAGTTTAAAATAAAATATCCCTCAAATTTTAATATTGAAAGAATTGAAAATCTTGAGACCGAGTTTAAAAAAATTTTTAAATTAAAAGAATGCATAATAATTCCTATGCAGAGCACTCAAAAAGAAACATTAAAAGAGCTTTCTGATCAATTGGCAGATCTTCTTTCAAAAATTATGAAGGACAACACATTTATAGGTGTAGGATGGGGTAATACTCTTGATAATCTGGTAAATTTCATGGAGGTAAAGGATAAGAGGAATATAAAAGTGGTTCCTTTAGTTGGTGGATATGGTAGGATCTTTGATGATACCCACTCTAATGATATTGCTAGAGTGCTAGCTGAAAAATTTAATGGTATAAGTTACATTGTAAATATTCCTGCACTTGTTGATACAAAAGAAATTAAAGAATATATACAGAGAGATCGTGCTGCAATTGAGATATTTAAGATGGCTAAAAGAGTTGAGGTTGCTCTCTTGTGTATGGGGGACCTAAGTATGGAAAGTAGTTTATATAAAACAGGCCAGTTGACGAAGGATGATCTGGAATATCTTTCAAATCTTGGAGTAATTGGTGATATAAACTACATATTTATTGATAATGACGGCAATTTTGTTCCTAATGAAATAAGCGAAAGAATTATAAATATATTTCCTCTTGAATTGATGAAAAAAGTTAAAAATGTTATTGGCGTCGCAATAGGGCTGCGAAAAGCTAAGATACTCCATACAGTTTTAAAGGCTGGGCTAATAAATATAGTTTTAACTGATGAAACTGCCGCCAGAAAAATTCTAGAGTTTAATTAATTCAGTTAATTTAATAAGTAATTGAATTGTGAAAATGGATTCTTAGCTGGTGATTGTCTTGCAAAGCAATGATTAATTTCTACATTTTAATATTTATCAAGGAGAATTTGTATGGCTTTACTCTTAGGTCTGGATCTTGGTTCTACAAACATTAAGGCAAATATATATGATGAAAAAGGTAATTTAGTTTCTAAAAGTTCTAGGTCTACAATTCTTTATCACCCTGATAAAGAGCATCCAAACTGGGCAATTTGGGAACCTGATAATATCTGGACTACAGTAAAAGATGCAATTGCAACCTCACTTAAGAAGATAAACAATAAAAGCGATGTCAAAGCTATTGCTGTGACAGGGTTTGGCATGGATGGATTGCCCATAGACAAAAATGGGAAATGGCTCTACCCGTTTATATCCTGGCACTGCCCGCGCACAGAAGAGCAGTTCAACAGTTGGAGCAGCAAAATAGGGCAAGAATACATATTCATGCTTACTGGCAAGCAGGTTATGCCAATAGATACTGTTTATAGGATACTGTGGGTGAGGGAGAATCACCCTGAGATACTCAAAAATACTTATAAATGGCTCCTTATTGAAGACTATATAAACTTTATGCTCTGCGGGGCTATTGCTACGGATTATTCCATGGCATCATGCACAGAGCTTTTAGATCAAAAAACAAGGAAATGGTCAAGCGAGATATTGCAAAAAACAGAAATAGACCCCGCGATACTTCCTGAACCTATGCCTGCAGGTACAGTTCTAGGGAATATAAGTAGTAAAGTAAGCGAAGAAACAGGACTACCAACAAGCATAAAGGTCGTGCTTGGTGGTCATGATTACCACTGTGCAGCTCTTGCAGTTGGAGCTTTTATTCCCGAAGTTGTTATGAGCGTTAACGGAACATGGGAAATGATACTGCAATCATCAACAAAACCCAAGCTTGAAAAGGAAGTATTTGAAAGTGGCATAAATGTCGAGAGTCATGTAGCAAAAGATATGTATAATATTGTTGCATATGCTGTTTCGGGGCTTATGTATGATTGGCTTAGAAACACACTCTGTTTTGAAGAAAAAGTTGAAGCCAGCAAAAAAAATACTTCTGACTGGGAAATAATAAAAAAGAAGGCAGTATCAGCTCCTGTTGGTTCAGGAGGGCTTTTCTTTGCGCCATACTTTAGTGGTGCAGGGACTCCTCATGTAGACAATAGAGCAACAGGTGCTTTTATAGGTCTTTCAGACTCAACTAAAAAAAGTTGTATTATCCGTTCAGTAATCGAAGCTTTAAATTACCAATTTAAAGAGATGCTTGAAGCATTCGAGATAGCATCAGGCTCCCAAGCAGAAAAAATCGTTGCAACAGGTGGTGCTTCCAAGAATGAATTCTGGACCCAGAACAAAGCAGATATAACGAATAAAGCAATTGAGGTTCCTGCCATTGAAGAGTCGACGACACTGGGAGCTGCAATTATTTCAGGCATTGGGATCGGTGTTTTCAGCAATGAAAAGGATGCTTTTGAAAAGACATATAAAGCTGGTAATATATATGAACCGGATGCTAAAAATGTTACTCTCTATCAAGATTACTATGAAATATACAAAAAGCTGTATCCTGACCTTAAAAGCATAAATAATAGCATCTTTGAAAAATTTAAAAAGTGATATCTGTAAAAAAACAGCAATAAATATAGGTAATAATAAGTATTAAGACAGAAAATAGTAATAATAAATAAATTATAAAACATCAGTAAAGCAACAATTAAATTAGACAAATACTTTGTAAAAAAAGGAGTTTTGGGCAAGTAATGGCAAACATAGAAATGACAGGTGAAGAAAGATTGTTAAGAGTTCTTGAAAGAAAGCAGACGGACAGAGTTCCGCATTTTGAATGGTATATAGATAAAAAAGTAATCAATGCACTTTCACCCGGTTCAGATTATGAAAAATTCTGCTATGAAATGGATATTGATGCAATATGCATAGATTGTGATTTTGACAAAAAAGTTTTGAATAATGGTCTTGTAGAAGATGAATGGGGTATGGTTAAGAAATATACTGCTGAAGCTCATGCATTTCCTGTTGATGGCCCTGTAAGGACTTTGAAAGATGCAGAGAATTACATTCCTCCAGACCCTTATAAGAAAGGAAGATATGATTCAGTTGAAAGGGCAATAAAAGAGCATAAAGGAAAGAAAGCAGTAATTCTTCATTTAAATGATGTTTTTTCTATCCCAAGCAGGTTAATGCCTTTTGATACCTTTTTAATAAAAATGATCGAAGAACCAGAAATTATAAAAACACTAATAAAAATGAGCGTTGATATTAATCTGAAAATGGCAGAGCAAGCTGCAAAAAGGGGTGTAAAGGTAATATATACTGGAGACGATTTTGCATACAAATCAGGTCCAATTATGTCACCAGTTCAATTTAGAGATATTTTTTATCCGGAGTTAAAAAGAGTAGTCTCAGGTTTTAAAGAGCTCGGTTTGTATGTAATAAAGCATACAGATGGAAATTTAATGCCTATAATAGATATGATAATTGATTCAGGTTTTGATTGTCTTGATCCTATTGATCCTATTGCAGGTATGGACTTAAAACAGATGAAATCAGAGTATGGTAAAAAAATATGCTTGAAAGGTAATGTTGATTGCTCTGATACCCTCTCATTTAAAAGTGTTAGTGAAACAATCGAGGAAACTAAAAGATGTCTTGAAATTGGTATGCCAGATGGTGGCTACATCCTCTCATCAAGTAACAGTATCCATTCTGCAGTAAAACCTGAAAATTACAAGGCTTTAATTGATACTGTAAAACAATATGGAAAATATTAATTAAAAGGGGAAAATAAATGTACGAGGATATCAAAAAAGAAATTATTAAAACAGCTTTAGCTCTTAAAGAATATAGATTGATTTCTCTCTCTGGGGGTAATGTAAGTGTAAGAACTTCTGAAGGTCATGTGGTTGTGACACCCTCGGGGATGCTTTATGAGACAATGGTTCCTCAGGATGTTGTTGTTGTTGATATGGATGGGAATGTTATAGAGGGTGAAAGAAAGGTTTCAGTTGATACTGAAGCTATTCTTTATATTTTAAAAAACATGTCTTGGATAAATGTAGTTATTCATACACACCAGGTTTACGCTTCTGCCGTTGGGCTTATAGAGGATGTTCTTCCTGCGGCTGTTACTACGCTTGCAAATGCATGCCTTGGCCCCGTTAATGTGGCTCCTTACAGTTCATCAGCAAGCCTTGATATGGGGATAATGACTGTAAAATATATAAATGATAAAAGAGCAGTTATTCTTAAAAATCATGGAGTTATTGCTGTAGGAGAAACTCTTAAAGAAGCTCTTTATTCTGCAGTTTATCTTGAAGATGCTGCAAAAACATATATCATGGCAAAAGCTATAGGCAATCCTGCTATTTTAACTGAAGAGCAGGTAGATGTGGCTGTAAGCAAATTCAGGCCTGAAAACTATGGCCAGAATCGATAAAAAATTTATAAATCGTAAATTAAAATAAGGCCTATTTGTTTTAAAATTATTTGATATTTTATGACATATAAGAATAATCATAATCCCTTTTTAGGTTTATATGAGAAGGCTCTCCCTGATAATATCAAATGGGAAGAGAAGCTACTTATTACCCGCAAAGCAGGTTTTGATTTCATGGAAATGTCAATAGATGAAAGTGATGAAAGACTTGAAAGACTTAAATGGGATAAAATAAAGAAGAAAAAGCTTAGAGATATGGCGATCGAGGTAGATATGCCATTAATTACCATGTGCTTAAGTGGGAATAGAAGATTTCCAATAGGTAGTTCATATAAAAATATTCAGAAAAGGGGAATGGAGATATTGATTGATGCAATTTATTTTGCATCTCATTTAGGTATAAGATTAGTTCAAGTTGCAGGATATGATGTTGTTATAGGCGAAGAAAGTACTGAAGAAACTAAAGAAAATTATAATAAAAATCTCAAAATTGCTCTAAAAATTGCATCATCTCTTGGAGTTATGCTTGCGATAGAAAATGTAGATGTCGAGTTCGCAGACTCTTTGGATAAGTTATTAAGGTACATAGAAGAAAATAATTCTCCATGGCTTCAGCTTTATCCAGATTTCGGTAATCTTGCCGCAATGGGGAAAGATGTTATATCTCAGTTAAGTCTCGCAAGATCCAGGATAGCAGCTCTTCATATTAAAGATACCTCAAAGAAAGTTGTCAGGAATGTTCCTTATGGACAGGGAATAGTGGATTTTATTTCTGTTTTTGCATTTTTAAAGAAAGTTTCTTTTAGCGGCCCAATGGTTCTTGAGATGTGGTTTGATGAAGATAAAGATAATTTTGAAACAATAAAAAATGCAAGATTGTGGGTACTCAAGAAGATGAAAGAAGCAGGCTATTTTTAATTTCATAAGTTTGTTGTTAAAAAATCATGAAATGCTAAAATCAATATAACTTATTTATTTGTGCTATTTTTAAAATACAAAAATATAAATTTGCAGGAGAAAGACATGGATAAAAGCAACAAGATAATTTATTTTGGTGTCATTTTGGGTGTTTGTTTTATAATAGGAGCTCTTATATTTTCAATGTTTTTTTATAAATCCAGAGCCCAGGAAGATACTATGTGGGTAACTGGTTCTGTAAAGCAACCAGTAACTTCTGATATTGTAAAATTCAGTGGATCCTTTATGAGAAATGTCCCTGTTGATGATTTAAAATTAGGTTACTCACAAATGAAAAGTGATGAAGAAAGCGTAAAAAAATTCTTCAGTGAAGCTGGTTTTGATAGCAATTCTATAAACATTTCTCCTGTTTATATGGAAGCCCCATTTATGTATGATCCTAATGCAGCAAAAGAATATATATTAAGACAACAAGTGGAGATACAATCAAAAGAAGTTCAGAAACTAACGGATGTTTCTAAAAATATACAGAAACTTGTTAACGAAGGCGTTATTTTTTCTATGAACAGCTTGCAGTATTATATTTCCAATCTGCCTGAATTAAGAATAAACCTTTTGGCTGATGCAGTAAAAGATGCAAAGGCAAGAGCCCAGAAAATAGCAGAAGGGACAAATAAAAAGATTGGCACTATTAAGACTGCAAATATGGGTGTTGTTCAGGTTCTTCCAGTCAATTCTACAGAGGTATCAGATTATGGTACCTATGATACAAGCACCATAGAAAAAGAAGTTATGATTACTGTTACTGTTTTGTTTACCCTGGAATAACGCAAAGTGGTTTTTTAAGATTAGTAAATACATTTTATTATCAATATTATTAATACTATTTTTAAAAAATTATGAAAAAAATATTTAAAATTATAGGAGTTGGAGAGATATTGTGGGATGTTTTTCCAAATGGTAAAAAACTAGGAGGTGCCCCAGCAAATTTTGCTTATCATGTTACAGCCCTTGGTCATGAAGGTATTATTATCAGCAGAATTGGGGATGATAATTATGGAAAGGAAATAATCGAACAACTTATAAGTTTAGGCCTGTTAACTGATTATATACAGATTGATAGCGAGAAAGAAACTGGAGTTGTTGAGGTACAAATAGATGACAAAAATCAGCCCTATTATATAATCAAGGAGGATGTGGCTTGGGATTTTATTCAGTGGGATAGTAAATTTGATTCACTCACAGAGAGTGCTGATGCAATATGTTTTGGAACACTTGCTCAAAGAAGCAAAGTTTCAAGAAATACTATAATAAACTTGTTAAAAAAGATGAATAAAGACGCAGTTAAGGTATATGACATTAATTTAAGGCAGTCTTTTTATAACAAAAATATTATCGTTGATTCATTAAGGCTTTCAGATATTTTAAAATTAAATTCTGATGAATTAGAAGTGTTAAGAGAGTTATTAAACATAAGTATGAAATATGATGAAGAAGAAGTATGCAAGTTTTTAATAGACAGTTTTGACTTAAATTTGATTTGTTTAACAAAAGGAGAAGAAGGTAGTATTTTATTTGACAAGCAAAATTCTTACTCCTCTCCCTCATATCCTTATAAGGTTGCTGACAGAGTAGGTGCTGGGGATGCTTTTACTGCAGCAGTAATAGTTTATTATTTAAAAGGTGAGCCTATTGATGTCATTAGTGCTAAAGCAAATAGGCTAGCTTCGTGGGTAACTTCAAAAAGCGGAGGTACCCCTGTTTATGACTCTGAAATTAAAAAAATTATGAATCTTTAAATAACAAATAAAGTTTCTAATTAAAGGTAAAGTGCTTACTCTTTTAATATATCCACAAGTTTTAAAGAAGTATTTAGGGCAATTTTTTAGTACAATTAAATAGCATCTTAAAAGAAGAAAAAATTTTAAAGATATAGTTTTTTTAAGAATAAAAATAAAAATCAATAAAGAAGCAAGGTGTTTATGTGGAAAGAATTTAAAGATTTTATAATGCGGGGCAATATATTAGATTTTGCAGTAGGAATAATAATGGGTGTAGCTTTTAGTGCAATAATAAATTCCTTTGTAAACGATATAATAATGCCTCCAGTTGGGCTTGCTTTAGGGAATGTAGATTTTGCCAATCTTTTTGTTGTACTAAAACAAGGCTCACCAAGTGGCCCATATATTAATTTAGATGCTGCTAAATCAGCAGGAGCTGTTACATTAAATTATGGCATATTTATTAATACAATAATTAGTTTTTTAATTATAGGAATTGTAATTTTCTTTATTGTAAAAGCTGCTAACTCATTTAAGAAAAAAGAAGTTGCAAGCACAAAACAATGCCCATATTGTTTTACAATAATTAACCTTAATGCAACCAGATGTCCTAATTGTACGTCAGAATTAAAGTAATTTTTATTCCCACTTTTGGTAAGACAAGGAAGGGTATACAATACAGAAAATATTAAAAGTTATTTTAATTAATATAACTAGCATAAGTATAATTAGTATATATGGATGCATGTATATGATGAGCTACTACTTTTATTACCAGCTCTATTAGAAAATATAATTAAACAAAAATTATTTGTGTGGTAACTAATATATAACATACGTAATAACTAATATGCCTAAACCTAATATGAATTGTGGCGATCATTATATTGATTTTAGAAGTGACACTGTTACATTGCCAACTGATGAAATGCTTGATGCAATGAGAAATGCTAAAGTTGGCGATGATGTTTATGAAGATGATCCTACTACAAAGGAGCTGGAAGAAATTGCTGCAGACTTAGTTGGCAAGGAAGCTTCTCTTTTTGTGCCATCCGGAACTTTTGGGAATCAACTTGCTATACTTACACATACTAAAAGGGGTGATGAGGTAATAATACCCAAAGATAATCATATAGTGATCCATGAAGTTGGAGCCTCGGCAGTAATTGCGGGAGTTCAGCTTCGCACCATAGGAAGTAATTTTGGGCAAATAAATATAGATGAACTTGAAAGTACGATAAGAGAATATAATATCCATTATCCAGATACAGGGCTAATTTGTACAGAAAATGCTCATTCATCAGGTAAGGTTGTGCCTTTAGAAAATTTAAAGGCTGTCCAAGATGTAGCTTTAAGAAAAGGAATTCCTGTTCATCTGGATGGGGCAAGAATATTTAATGCGGCAATAGCATCTAAAACAAATGCAAAAGATATCGCTCTGACAGCTGATTCCGTAATGTTTTGTCTTTCCAAAGGACTTTGCTCGCCCATAGGTTCAATTCTTGCAGGAAGCAAAGATTTTATATTAAAAGCAAGAAAAAATAGAAAACTGATGGGGGGTGGGTTAAGGCAGTCAGGATATCTTGCTGTATGTGGGATTATATCTATTAAGAAAATGATAGGTAGACTTAAGGAAGATCATGATAACGCAAAATATCTTGCAGAGAAACTTGATTTGATTGGTGGCATAAAAGTGTTCAAGGATGTGCTTGATATAAACATGGTGTTTTTTGATATTGATAATATGGGTTTTAATAATTTTAATGAAGATAAATTTATTAATTATATGTTTTCAAAGAAAATTAAAATAAATCCTAAAGAACTTGGTCTATACAGGTTTGTTACTCATTATTGGATAAGTAAAAAGATATAGATTATACTGTGGAAGCAATTAAGGAATATTTTGATAGCCAGTTATAGTTCTAGCTAATAGCTAACTAGCCATAACTAGTATAATATAAAAACCCAAACTTAAAAATATTACTTGATTTTATTTTAATAAATATTATCTTTTATGATATTGTCTAATATGTGCTATATTGTAACACTTAACTATTTTAGCATTTATTATTTAGTTGGCAGACATTATCATATTATAATATTTTAAAAACAATTTTTAATTTACATGTTTTAAATTTAAGTGAATATTTTAGAAATAAAAAATTTAAATCTTTCTTTTAATGGAAAGAGAATTTTAAGTGATCTTAACTTAAAATTTGAAGAAGGTAAAATTTCAGCAGTTGTGGGGCCAAACGGTGCTGGGAAATCCACTCTTGCGTATGTAATAATGGGATTAAATGGCTATCGAGATTATACTGGTGAGATATTATATAAGGGTGTTTCTTTAAAAGATTATGGTGTTGCGGAGAGGGCTAAATTAGGTATTACATTAGGATGGCAGGAGCCAGCAAGATTTGAAGGTTTAAAGATAAAACAATTTATGATGGCTTGTGCAAAAATAAAAAGTGAAGAAAAAATAATAGAAGCTTTAAATATTGTAGGCATTGATTATTACGAATATATCGATAGAGCAATAGATAAAAGCTTAAGCGGCGGCGAAAGGAAAAAGTTTGAGCTTGCTTCTATTGTTGCGATGCAGCCAGAGCTTGTAATACTTGATGAACCTGATTCTGGAATTGATGTTGCTTCACTTAGAAATATTTTTGGTGCAATCAAGTATCTACATAAAAATGGTTCCACCTTAATATTAATAACTCACAGCCTTGAAGTTTTAAAGATTGCAGAGTATGCATATCTTATGTGTAATGGGATTTTATTAGATGAAGGTAAAGTAGATAAAATTAGAAAGTATTTTGAAGGAAAATGTCTTCCTTGCCCTCATAAAAATATTCCAGTTTTTTCAGAAATAGAAAAAGCTTAGATTTTGGAAGTTGATATAAGATGGATATAAATCAAATTTATGAAGCAGCTAACATAATGGATATTATTCATGACCCAACGGCTCCACGTCTTGTCATTAATAAAGATAAAGTAGTTAATTCAAATACAGTTGAAGGGTTAGAGGTTTATCCAAAAGAAATAGAAAACGGGGTAAGTGTAGAGCTTATAGTTAGGAAAGGAAAAATTATACCAAAACCTGTTCATCTTTGTTTTGGGATTACAGATGAGCAGGCAGTTCAATACATAATCATTAATGTCAATGTTGAGGACAATGCTGAAGTTTCATTACTCGCTCATTGTGTTTTTCCTATTGCCAAAGATGTTCTTCATAAGATGGATGCAGAGATATTTGTTGGCAAAAATGCAAAATATTCTTATTTTGAAAAGCATATACACAGTGAAACTGGTGGTGTTAAGGTAATTCCAAAAACTAAAGTAAAACTTGATGAGAATTCAAGATTTAAAACAGAATTTGAATTAATAAAGGGCAGGGTTGGCTCAATAGACTTGGATATCGAGGCCAGTTGTGGAGATAAAAGTGTAGTGGAAATGACTACAAGAATAAGTGGTATTGACGATGACAAGATAAGCATAAGAGAAACAGGGTATCTTGAAGGCTTAAATTCAAGGGGAGCTTTAACTTCAAGAATAGCAGTTAGAAATAATTCTCAAGCACAAGTTTATAATAAACTTGTTGCTACTGGAAGCTTTTCAAGAGGGCATGTAGATTGTAAGGAGGTTGTTAAAGATAATGCAACTGCAAGCGCTGTGCCAGTTGTTGAAGTAAAAAATCCTACTGCACATGTTACTCATGAAGCTTCTATAGGCAGTGTTGACTTAAAGCAACTTGAGACGTTAATGTCTAGGGGTTTAAGCGAAGAGGAAGCAACTGAGCTTATAATACAGGGGCTTTTAAGCTAAGTAACAAAGGCTAATACGTATAGCAAATACACATAGATATAGATATTGAAATAAACTTAAGGTTTATCATGCTTGGTGAGGAGAGAAGAGAATATATCTTAAATTTAATTCTTAAGACAGGGAGTGTTAAAGCTGCCGATATTGCTAAAACACTTGGTATATCAGAAACCACTATCAGAAGAGATTTAAATAAGTTATCAAAAAAAGGCCTTGTAAGAAGAACCTATGGTGGAGCAATAGCCAACTCGGGAACATCAGTTGGCAGTGAGCTAAAATTTGATATTCAAAAAGAAAAATATATTGAGGAAAAGAAAAGGATAGCTTTAGCTGCTGCATCACTTATTAATGAAGGAGATGTTATTTTAATTGAGGCCGGCACAACAGGATATCAAACTGCTTTAAACATAACAAATAAAAAAAATCTTACTGTCATAACAAATAGTTATGATATTGCTTCTATGCTTGGGAAAACTAATCCAGAGTTCACCATAATTTTAAGTGGGGGAATTTTAAGACCAGAAACCCATTCTCTTATTGGCCCATTAGCAGATTTGTTGCTTGAAAACATTAATGTTGATAAAGCATTTATTGGAATTTCAGGGATAGATATTAAAAGGGGGATTACCTCGGCAGATTTATTAGAAGCGCAGACTAAGAAAAAAATCATAGAATGTGCAAAACAAGTCATCGCTTTATGTGATCACTCTAAAATAGGACATGTTGCTATGAATTTTGTTGCTCCAATAAATAAAATAAATATTTTTATTACCGATTCTGCTGCAGACAGACAATTTCTTGAAAAGCTTAAGTCATTAAAGATTTCAGTTATTACGGCATAAATTCAAGTTTTTTAAATTCTAAAATTTTTTAATTTTTTAATTTTTAAGATTTTAAATGTTTAAAGGCAAATCAACCCATCTTTTTTCAGCATCAGAAATAAGCATTGCTTCTATTACCTCTTGTACTTTATAACCTGCAAGCATATCGGCTTCTGGTTCGTTTTGCTCAACTATGTTTTTAATAAAGTTATAGGCGCTCCCTATATGGTATCTTACCCAGCCGATTGGAAACTTTGGTCCAGGAAAAGGAGTTGCTGGTTTTGGATATCTTTGTACAGTTTCGATTTTTTTAAAACCTCTCATTCCCCCTATGGGTTCTTCACTGTCTCTTGTATCATAAACCTCTAAAAAATTTGGCTGCATAGAATTAAACCTTAAAGCTCCTTTTTCACCATGAATTTCAATTCTAACTTCATCATTTGCACCAGTCGATACCTTTGATGCTTCTAGTGTCCCAATTAATCCGTTCCCCAATTCAAATATAGCCATAGTTAAATCATCAACATCAACGGGGAGTTTTTTACCAGGGTTATTGGCATTAGGTCTTTCTTTTGTAAAGATTTCAAGTTTGGCAAATATTTTTTTGAAATCTCCCAATAAAAATCTAATAATATCTATTATATGAGAGCCGAGGTCATAAGATGAACCTCCACCACAATATTTTTTTAGAATCTTCCAATAAGTTGGCCTGCTTGGATCAGAATTTCCAGAATGTAAATAATGTACCCTTGCACTGTATGGACGCCCAATGAAATCATTATCAATTAACTCTTTTGCTTTCATAACAAACGGAGCGTATCTATAATTAAAAGATATTTGTGAAACAAGTTCAGGATGATTATTAGCAGCAGTTAAAATTTCTTTTGCTTCCCTTAAATTCATTGCAAGTGGTTTTTCACATATTACATGTTTCCCAGCTTCTAGCGCATCAATAATGATATCATGATGATTGTAATTTGGGGTACAAACCTCAATAATGTCGATGTCTTCTTTTTTAAGTAAGTCTTTATAATTTTCGGTAGCAAATTTATAACCAGCTTGCTCAATTCCCTCTTTGGCATCAGAGATAGGGGAAGAGCAAACTCCAATGAGGTTAATTTTTGCGGGCATAGGTTTGTAATAAAAAGGCATATCAATATAGGAAATTGTGTGAACTTTTCCAATAAATCCATATCCTACCATTCCAATTCCTAAAGTTTTCATAAGCCTCTTCCTCCCTTGTTCTAATTCTAATAATTTTTGTAATTTTAATGATTTTAATAAAGTCAAACTTAAAAAATAGAAATAAAATTAAAGGATTTAAAATAAAATATTTAAGTGCACTATTTAAGCAACACTAATAGCCAAGTTCTTTTTCAACTTCTGTTATAGATTCATCTATTATTTCCAGAGCTTTGGCAGCAAGCTCTTCTTCCATAATTAAAGGCGGAGACATTCTTAAATTTTGTTTTGCAGGTATCCAGGCTAGTCCTTTAGAAAATGCTTTTTGATATACTTTATTTCCTGCTTCTATAAATGGTTCTTTAATATTTTGGTCCTTTACGAGTTCCATCCCAAGAAGGCATCCTTTTCCTCTAACTTCACCTATAATTTTATGATTTTCTTTCATCTTTGTTAGTTGTTTAAGTATGAAATCGCCAAGTTTTGCAGATTTTGTAACAAGATCTTCTTCTTCTATGACTTCAAGGGATGCAAGACCTGCAGCAGCTGCCATTGGATTTCCCCCATAGCTTGTTGAGGCAGAAATTTTTTCTAAGACATCAGTATATTCTTCTTTTATAACAAATGCTGTACAAGGAAAACCATTGCCAAGTCCTTTGCCAAGTGTAACTACATCTGGGATAATATCGTAATGTTCAAAACAATACATTTTTCCTGTTCTTGCGCATCCAGTTAATACCTCGTCAACAATCATTAAAATCCCTAATTTATCGCAAAGTTTTCTAATTTTTTGTATGTAACCATCGGGAAATACTATTGACCCATTCCAGCCTTGTATTGGCTCTAATACAATACCTGCAACATTGTCTGTACCTTCCATTTTTATTTGTTTTTCAAGAGCATCTACACAATAGATGTTACATTCGGGGTACTTTTTATCAAAATAGCAATGAAAACAATGACCGCTTGGAGCTAAGTGATGGCCAACAGCTCTTGGACCCGTGGTGTAATTTGCAACTTCAGTAAGTGAGACAGCACTCATTGTTTTCCCATGAAAATCTCCATAAAAGGAAAAAAATTCATGCTTTTTTGTAGCTGCTCTTGCTGCCCTCATTGCTGCTTCTACTGCTTCCGTCCCGGCACAATACATCTGTATGCCATTCAAAGTGCCAGGCATGGTTGATGCTAATTTTTCAAGAAATAATGTTTTCACCTCTGTTGTATAATCGTGGCAGTTCATAAGTTTGCCAACCCATTTTTGGATATATTCAACAACTTTAGGGTGGCAATGCCCAAGGTTAGTCACATATATTCCAGAAGAAAAGTCGATGTAGGTATTACCATCAACATCAGTCAGGGTGCAGCCATGCCCTGATTCAAACACAACTGGGAAAAGCTGAACCTGTGAAGAATATCCTTTCATATATTTTTCTGCTCTTAAGTGTAATTCTTTTGATTTTGGCCCCGGAGCAGGAGTAATCATTTTTGGTAAATCTTTTGCATTGGCTTTAGCCCAATTTTTATCATAGCTCATAGCATTGCTCCTTTCTTAACATAGCTAATAATGAATTTTAATTTTACTAAAAACTCAGGTATTATATAATAATATCAGTCATAAAAGGTCAATTTATGACTGTTTTAGCTTACTATTGTATAGTATTTGATTTCTTAAATAAAGTCAATAAAATTAGCAGAAATTAGCAAAAGATGAGTAGGCTCACTGGCAGTAAACAAAGTAAATTAGAAATTTGTATTTAGTAATATCGATATTTAAATATAAAACTTTCAAGATATGGATCAAAGTGATCTATTTTAAGTTCTAAAAAAATTAAAATTAAATAAAATAAATGTGGTATATTTAAATATTTTAAATAAAATAAAAGAGATAAGTTTTAATAAGTGTTTTAGATGATGTTAATAAATACTGCTGTATTCTATTTTTAGTTAAGGTGTAATGATATTAGCTAATCTTAGAGCTACTAAAAACTAACTATTTTAAATTTTATTAATTTTATAAACTTTATTTTTTGCAAAAAGTATTTTATTTTACAAAAAGCTTTATAAGGAGAGATAAAATGTCTGAAGACAAAATAAACAAAATAAAAAAAATAGGAATGCTAACTGGAGGAGGAGATTCTTCAGGAATTAATGATTTTATTAGAACGACAGTTATTCTTTTAGAAAAAATGGGAATGAAAGTTAGAGGGATAAAAAACGGTTATAGAGGTTTGATAGAGGGAGATTTTATAGATCTTAATTCACGAATTGTTGATGGCATTAAAAATACTGGTGGGACATACATAGGGACTTCAAGAACAAATCCTTATAAAGTTGAAGGTGCCATTCAGAAAATATCAAAAAATATCAAAGATGAAGAATTAGATTTGCTGTTATGTGTCGGCGGGAACGATACTTTAGGAGTTGCAAATAGATTATATGAAGAGGAAGGTATAAAAATCATTGGTGTTCCTCAAACTATAGATAATGATTTGCTAGAAACAGATTATAGTATAGGTTTTCATAGTGCGGTAGAAAATATAGTTAATTGCGTTAATATGGTTATGAGTTCTGCTATGTCTCATGAAAGGGAAATGTTTGTTGAGGTAATGGGACGGGACAGTGGTTTTCTTGGTCTAAATAGTGCAATAGTGCTAGGTGCTGATTATTTGCTCATCCCTGAATTTCCTGCTGACATTGATAAACTTTCAGAATTTATTGTAAGAAAGAGAAGAGCGGGCAAAAAGCATGGGTTATATATTATTTCTGAAGGTGTTCAGATCCAAGGTGGCAGACACATTTTGAATGAAGTTGATGATTTCGGACATAAAAAACTTGGAGGAATATCTTATTATATTTCTGAAGTTGTAGAGAAAAAAATTAACATAAAGCCTAATGTTGTAGTTCTTGGTTATACTCAAAGAGGAGGTAAGCCTTGTCCGTATGACTCATATATTTCTAATATTT
>Ga0255347_1001614_pt1 | contig 34985 bp, 33 predicted proteins | sample wastewater_treat_2_FD_192479 | JGI IMG/M metagenome (GOLD analysis project Ga0255347, IMG submission 192479) | Wastewater microbial communities from Lulu Island WWTP, Vancouver, Canada - plant24 | ecosystem: Engineered > WWTP > Wastewater > Unclassified | place: Canada: Vancouver, British... | reverse complement strand
CTGACAGCTTCCCAAAGACCTCCTCAACGGTTTCGATGCCAAGCTGTTTGTTCAAGAAGGGCGCTGTCTGTGCGTGCCTTTGCTTTCTTCTGTCTACGATCGTGTCGAGCACCATTAGCCTATCGTATGTGTTGGCCGTCTCTGCGATAGACGCCGCATAGATATTCTGCAGCAGGGCAAGTGTCTTCTCAGCATCCATGCCTTATCTCTCCCTTAACGCTCAATTTGTATTAACGTTCGTTAGTCAGCAGGGAAAACAAAATGCTAACACTCCCGAAGAACGATCGAGATCTCTTCCCGGATTTCCTCCTCGGGCAGAAACCGATTCTTGACGACAATACTCTGTATGAGTGTTTCCAATACATGTACTAGTGTTCGTGCGATCCCGATCTCATTGGCCGCGTTCTTCAGATATGGTTTCAACATCTGTCGGTGCCGTGGGAGTATAGTCTTCTCCCAGTCATCCATGATCTTCATCAGTTCCTCATCACCGTCAAAGGATAGATACACCTTGATCCCAAGGCGATAGACTCTCTTGTCGTAGTCACTTAAGAAGTTCAGATCGTACACGAACTTCGTGTAGAAGTCTATGATGCCGTCTGTACTCATCAAGAGTGCCGCCTGCCTCTTCAGAAGGTCAAAATAGTCCTTCTTAATGATCTCGTCAAACAGTTCCTTCTTGTTCTCGTAATAGTAGTAGATCATCGGCAGAGAGCACGCCACGTCCTTTGCTATGCTGCGGATCGTTGTTCCGTGATAGCCACTGTTGTTGAAATACTCCACTGCAACCTCTTTGATTCTCTGCCTCATGTCCTTATCTGCCATGCCCGACGCCCCTCTACCTAACGTTCGTTAGCATTGTATCACATGGGATTTCGGATTGCAAGCCCTCCGACCTTGCACTTGTCGTCGTGAAGCGGCGCAGTGATCTCAGCTCTTCCCGTTGCGGGCGATCGAGCGCAGGCCGTCACTCGATGAACACGGCTGAGTACCAATTGGGGGTTTCCTCTCGACTCTTGAGAGTGTCGAGCGGCAAGCCGAACTGGTGCACAGTCTTGAAAACGTCAATGCCCACGCTGTGAAAGGCCGGACGCGCCTTCTTGGGATTGACGCATGGCTGGCCCGCAAATCCGGCGCACTCGCCGCATATGGCGCAGTCGCTGAGCGAAAAAGCCAGGTAGTAGCCGCGTAGAAAGGCCTCGCGCTCAATTCCGAACGAAACGTCCTGCGAAACCCGCTTGTCTGTCGAATGGATGATAATCCCCCAGGAATAACGGCGCAGCACTTGCTCATACTCCCAGGGTTTGAGGGAAAGGGGCCGAGAGGGACAGGTGTTCCCATAGCCCCAGTCACCGCAACCAAAAGCACACTTCAGAATAGTCCGAGGATCGAAGACGATGTCGTCGATCCGAAAGGGAACGGCATGATCAGCACCCAATTCTAGGGCCATATTCACGAAGTATTCGGCTTCCATCAATCACTGTACCCCTTTCGGCGAAGATGGCGAAGATCACATGATCGCTCCCTACTTGATTTTGGTTAACACAGTCTATTGTACACGAGATCCGCAAATCCCTCCCGGTACACATCGAAACGTGATCGGCACATCAGTACTGCGCCGTCGTCTGGCAACACCGGGCGAGCAAGAAGAGGAACACGTCGCAGGCGGGGCGAATTGGCTCATGTGGCGTTCCATTTCCCGGCCGCTATTGCCCCAAACGCGTTCTCGTGGAGGAGACCATGACCCGAAGAAAGACCCTTCCGCTGGTCCTTGTCACTGTGTTCCTCACCCTGGTCGTGTGCGCACAGCCGGGGGCTCCGGGGATGTGTTCCCGTCTCTCGTTCGTTGCTGTAGGCGATGCTCTTATCCACCAGGGTGTGTACAACGCCGCCAGAGCGGACGACGGCGTTTTCGACTTCAGCCCCATGCTCCGCCTCGTGAAAGACCGCATCGCCCGTCACGACCTGGCCTTTTACAATCAGGAGACTATCCTTGGCGGTGTTGAGCTGGGGCTCTCCACGTACCCATGCTTCAACTCCCCCCGAGAGGTCGGCGACGCCTTCCTCGACACGGGGTTCAACCTCGTGTCCCTCGCCAATAATCACACGCTGGACCGGCAAGAGAATGGTGTTCTGCGTTCACTGGAGTACTGGAGCGAGAAGGAGAGCGTCCTCACCGCCGGGAGCTACTCCATCCAAGAGGACCGGGACGAGATACGTACGGTGGACGTCAACGGCATCACGTGTGCCTTCCTGGCCTACACCACCCTCACCAACGGCCTCAAACCTCCTGCAGGCAAGGAGCATTATGTGAACGTGTATGACCCGGAGACGGCCCGGGCTGATGTGGAGAAGGCCAGGGCCATAGCAGATGTGGTCATCGTATCCATGCACTGGGGCAGTGAATACGTCTTCACCCCTACCCTGGCGCAGACGGAGATAGCCGAGCACCTCGCCCGGCTCGGCGTGCACATCGTGGTGGGGCACCATCCTCACGTAGTGCAGCCTGTAACCATGGTCGGCGATACCCTGGTCATCTACTCCCTCGGTAACTTCCTATCCGCCCAGAAGGAGCTGTTCAAGCTGGTAGGATTACTTGTCTCCCTGGACGTGGTCAAGACCGAGACGCCTCACGGCGTGAAGATCAGTCTCGAAAACGTCACCGGGACCCTCCTGTACAATCCCCATCGCTCGCCACTGGGACGCTACGTTGTGGTTCCTTTCGATATGATGACAGAAGCGATCCTCAAGGATTACACCACAGTCCACAGCAGATTCGCAGCCTATGTCAAGAAAGACGATGCCATCACCATTGAGGGCCCTGCCCAGGTGCAGGAATAGCAGTCGAAGAATGTGGCCGCTGTCTGCGAGGCGATCGCGAACACCCGGCTGTCTGCTGGAGTGCTTTCAAGGCTAGTCGGACTATTCGAGATCGCCGACCGGAAGGACCCAGACACCTGTGTCACGACTTCGTCGTACTGCTCCTTTCCGACTCCGGATTCGCTCCGATCTCATGCAGCTTCCAGAGCGAACACTGGGCAGCGGAATACTTCAGCAGTCAGACAACTCATTGCCGTGAGCAGCAAAGTAATCAGGGTCGAAGTCCCATACTGAGACAACGCCCTTGTCGCCGGTTGCGGCGGTAACCTCTACATCCTGATATCCCATGGCGGTCAGGAGTTCGCCTACGAGTTCCTCGAATACGAACGGGTTCATCTCCGCCAGGGCTTCCTTCAGCTTCGCCTGTGTTCTGGTGTTATGGCTGACAGCCGCTCGAGCCACGTCGGAATCCGCGCTGTCGGTGCCATCCTTCAGCGTGTCCATGTATTCTCTGCCCTCTGCGGTGATGACATAGGAGCCGTTGCGGGTTGCCAATCTGCACGTGACGAGGTAGCGGAGCCTGGCCCACAGGGACTGCCTGGCAAAGGTCTCTGAATAGATCGAGGACTCGCCGCGCAGATAGTCTAGCCATTCGCTGAGGAGTTCCGGCGATGTAGCGCTGGTCCGGCTGGAGAGAAGCAGGAGTACTCGGTGGACGCCTTCAAGCCCATCTATTCTCTGGTGGGTGACCAGGTCGCCCGCAATGTATGCATCGCCAATGGGAGTCTTGTGACACACGCCGCCCGCATCCACCAAAATCAGCTCGTGGCGACGAGCAAAAGTCAGCGATCCCCGGACATGCCTGGGATTGACTATGCCATGGGACTCAGTCCATATACGCCTGGCTAGATCAGCGTCCTGCCCGCCTAGCCTTGTCGATATCCATGTGTCCGGCTCAGTCCAGTCCACCTGTTCCTGAGGGGTACCCATCTGTTGCCGAATGGCAGACATCATCGAATGGAGAGCAACGAGTGGTAGGCCATCTACAACACGTACAAACTCACAGGCCTGCTGGTACGTGGGGAAATGAGGAGTGAGCGCAAGTTGAGCCACGTTCGAATCACCTCTTGGATGTCATGCTGTATGATCTCTTGCATATTCAGGCGGCATATCCCTCCCTCCGTGTCCGTCGGAGGTTCAGCAACATATACGCGCTTCATCGTCAGTAGTCCCCGGTATTTGGCATCGAACTGCTCGTAGTGCGCGAGCACCAGATTCACAAGGTCCTCACGATCGGTGAGGCGTAGGTTGCTCTTGCTCCTTGCGAGCGTCGTAGCTTCCGACGTGAAGCCGCCTATGCCCCACAGGGTGGGCTCAGCAGGAATTGTCATGACCGAATCAGCACCTTCGGTTGTTCCGAAAGTAGGCGCTTCCCCTATGTGCGTCTGGAGGAATGTCGCCGAATTACGACGAACCCACACGATGATTGGTGGAAGCTGGGTACGTGATGCCCAATGCTGACGAGCGTTGGCGCTCACCACATGCTGAGCCTGATAGAATAGCACTGTATGGGCGCACTACTCGAGGCTCGTAGTGGTAGGCGCGATACCGATTGCCACGGTGCTATGAAGGCAAGCCGCATTATCGCAGCAGTATCTTTGAGGGGGGCGAACCTAAGTTGCTGTTTATCAGATTGCTACTGGGAAAGGCCACTGCAGACCATAGGATTACGCAAGCCGATGCCCAATCAATCGTAATGTCCGGGACGAGTAAGGTCGCCTCGAATGGCGACTCAGAAGAACTCAGGAAGACCGAACACTGCAATACGAGCCAAACTTACTCAGCCTCCGTTCCGGACCCGCAGCATTCCTTGACGCCAACCCCAAAGAGGGTTACCGAATCGCGCTGCACCGGCCAAAGACCAGTCGAGCTACGCGAAATCGATCTGAAGGCGCTCAGCTACGTCCCATTACCCCGTGCACCCATGCGATGGGAAGAGACGCAAGCAGGTCGCGAAGCGGCACCAATCGCTGAGGCAAGGGGCCTTTTCGAGGTCCGCGACGCCAACTGGCGAATAGCGAGGGTTGATAACATGCCGCCGTCGGAACGTCCCGATACTGCGTTTCGTAAGGTGGCACCTGCCAGTTCTGGCTTGGTCATGATTGACGATCTCGGCAAGGCTGAGGGGCTTGGCCCGATCGAGGCAGCTGTTCTCCGCTACGACCGAACCGGCCAATTGATAGCTAAGAGGGGACTAAGGCACGGCATATACCGTTACGGCGTTCATCCTTTCAGCTCCAACCTAATTGCCATGTCGCGGGAGTGCGTTGTCCACGCCTATGACGACCAAATAGAGTCAATCTGGGAAACATCTCTGAAGCAGGCACCTGAGATCCAGGCCATTAGGAAACGCTTTGAAATACCGGACGATCAGCTCAAGAACCTCATCCGCTGTGTAGCACTGTCGCAGGATGGCGGCAGGTATCTCTTCACAGCAGTAGACGAGGCATGGTGCGTGGATACTGGTGGCGCCGGCGTGTGGGGCGCTAAGCTGCCGTTCAAAGAGGGCTGGACACGAGTCACCGCGCCGAGCAAGAAGTCCGCGATCAGTGACGAAGTACATCGCGCTCTTGCTTTTCTGGGGTTGACTCTCCCCGTGAGCCCTCAAGACGTGAAGCGGCGCTACCGCGAACTTGCTAAACAATGGCACCCGGACCTCCACCCTGAGAATCCCCAATCTCACGAAATGATGGGCCGGATTAACGCCGCAGTGGAGACTCTGACCGGCATAGAGGCGAGCGCCATTCCACAGTATGCCGGCGCTACCTTCGTTAACGAGCTAAGTCGCACAGCGTTCACGGTCGGCGGGATCACATTCACGGCAAGCATTGGTATGCAGGTGAGCGAGAGCTGCGCCTGCGACTGGATATATGCTGCCAGCTTCGCGGCGGGCTCGAATGCAGTTTATCTTGCCGGCTACTCCGGACGCGTCGTTTTGGTCGATGAGAACGGAGAAGGCGTGCGGGCATACGACATCGGCAGCGTACCACGCAGGATCATCGATACTGGCAGTTACCTATACCTGCTGACGGACACTCGGCTCTACGTGCTGCATGATGACGTATTGCACGCTCTAGTCGACACCTTTGACGGTGGTGATCTTGTCGTTGCCCAGACGGGCTTCGGGCTGCTCGAGAAGAAGCGCCTGCGCTGGTTTCGTGAGAACGGTGAGTACCTTGGCAGCGTAGTCTCGAAGGATCCAATCCGTCGCGTCTATTCGAAGCAAGACGGAATGGTCATCGAGACGCGTCAGAGGCGCGCAGTTATTCAGGGGGCTCCTGCTTGGTGGAAGTAAGGCACTTGGCACTGAGTTGGTGCCGACCCAATCGGAAGTATGCCAGGGATTTGATGTACCCATGCGTGTGAAGAAAACAAGAAACGAACCGTTGACATGTTACGCCGCGAAGCGCGGGGGGCCTTTCAGATATGCTCTCCCTGCTGAACTTGACGGAACCGCGTAGCTGGTGATTCTCGAAAGACCGAGACCACAAAGGAGAAGTGCCTCCGCCGCGGCTAAGCTGCGATCCGCCTTCACAAGCAGATCTGCTGCATCTGGCGCAGCCATAGACTGACGCCCTCCCTTCGGACACTTAGCAGGAACGGCGTCTTGCCCAAGCGGTACTCGTCGATTCCCATGGGGACTACGGAGATGACTGTGTCGTATCGGAGGGACAGGTCTGCAATGGCTGCAGAGTAATGTCGTCTCTCCCGAACGCCTTCACAGTCCCCAAGCAGAAGCACTAGATCGATGCAACGTGGCTCCGGTCTCACCAAGGATAGTCTGGAGGCGGGATGAGACGGCATACGGCCGTCCAACAGCGTCTAGCGCATGATGGCCTGAGTCTCGACAACCACGTGCTTCTCTCTAGTGCATGGTCCAGGTTACCCCCGAAGTCCGGCAGGAACCACAGGCCGTCTCTGTTGGGCATATCCTCGACGAACTGGAGTCCTCGCCAGGGAGAAATAGAGTCAGGGTAACAAACAGAGATACCGAAGTGTTGGTGACTAGTCTGACTGAGAACATGCGCAGCGACCAGCTACTCCTCGAAGTAGTCCTGGTCCACCCTTTTTACAGTGTATGATATGACGTCGCTGACCCCCACCCCGTGGGCGATCATGAGCTCGGCGAGTTGCTCGCCGTCGACAAGGATGATCCGCTTCTCGATCTTCTCCACATATTCAGTGGCATCCTTCGAGAAGCGTGAGGTCGTGATCAGCACCCCTTTGCGCGCTTTGACACCGTCCAGACTTCCGGCGAACGCTTGAACAACGGGGCGTCCCACTGTGTTCTCCCACCGTTTCGCCTGCACGTACAGGACGTCTAGACCGAGTCTGTCCTGCTTGATGATGCCATCGATCCCCCCATCGCCAGTCTGGCCTACTGATTGGGCAGCGTCATACCTGGAACCTCCATACCCCATGGCCACTAGGACGTCCAACACCAGGTTTTCGAAAAACCCGGGCGAACACGTCTTGACTCGCGCGAGCAGATCCTGTGCAAGCGACTCCTTCATCTCGCGATACGCCAGTTCCATGGTCTCATGAGGAGTCCGATCCACGGATTTGTCATCCTGAACGTCTGTATCGTTGCTGTGATTATCGTCGCCGGGAGAAGCAAACTCGACGTACTCCGGGTACCGCATGAGTAGCTTCCTGTCTATTCGTTGAGGATTCTCCTGCAGCAGCTCCAGGCCGCGCGGGGTAATGCGGATCCTACCCCTCCCGGGGCTTTCAAGCAGAATGGCCTTCTTCATATACGTGTTGGCCCAGTGCACTCTGTCTCTGAACCTTGTCACGCCACTCGGAACTCTCTCATTCCGCTCTGCGGGCGTGAGTTCGAACCTGTCGGCAAGCAGATCGGCCAACTCGGAGATGCTGTATTCGTTGCCGTCGCGAACCGATTCCAGGAGTGGCAACATGATCGTTTGGAAGTCGGGAACAGGCATCAGTACTCCTCCTCATGCAGTACCCAGCCGCACACCGCTACTGAATAATCTCTTGGGCTATGCTTACCTTGACTACTACGCCCTCAACCAGTGAATCCCTCCGTGATGAACGGCGACCTCTTTTTGGGCATACCATCCAACATGAAGAGGCAATTCCCGCTTCGAGAGGAATGGCGCAAGTGGCTGCTCGTCAGATCAGTATTCGGCTAACCTGCCGCGCAGGCGGCTTATCTCCTCCCTAACTGGCCGTTCGGCGGACTGAGGTCTATTCTGAACTCAGCCAGTTCGGTCGGTATGTCGCCGCTCTTCATTCGATCCTGTAGCAGTCCCAGGAGGTCCTGCTGCCTGGGTTGGCCGAATACCATCCGGTATAGTGCCAGGCTGTTCTTGAGGGGAGTCACGGCCTGAGTCTCCCAGCTGAGCGCCGGAGCCAGGATTCGGCGGTTGATCTTCACCCCGTCGGGCATGTCCAGTATCCAGTAGGGCTTTAGATCATTCTCTTGCCCGGAACGCTCATCCAGCGCCATGCCGAACATCAAGCTCCAGGGGTCGAACACTGGGTCACAGACTCTGTCGGCAGTAGCGGCGATCGAGTGTCTGCTACCGGAGAGGACCTCACCGCCGTATATCGCCGCCAGATTGCGTCGTATGGCGTAGCATTTGTACCGGTGCACCCTGCCCTCGCGTTGCTCAAGATCGACAGGGTTAGTGGGGAGATTCCAGTGATACACGTCGTGGCAGTAGCGATGCATGTCGAGGCCTTCCTGCCCGATGGACGTAGTCGCAAGCACGAATGGGCGGAATGGCGAGTTGAAGGCCGACATCACCTGTGTAGGCCTTATGACGTCTGAAGAGCCGTACGTCACATCATCTGCGGCGCTCTCGCCGAATCGCATGGCGAATCTGCACCGCATCTTGCGCTGTCTCAACGCAACGCCTGATGGAGAGGCTTCGGGAGCACGCACGATTTCGTCGAAGCTGAGAGCCCCGGACCTGATGCTGATCGCATTTATGACCTCCTCGCATACGTCGCTCAGTTTGCGGTCGGGCTCATTAAGGACATGGAGGTACTCGTCCATCACTGCCTGCAGGTTCCCGCCCAGGCAGTAGGAGAGCACTGCCGACCAGTATGGCTCTGTTCTGGTCTTCCTGCGCGGTCGCACGAGAACTGATGATTCTGCTAGGTTGAACATGTCTCGAAAACACAGTGCGATCCTGGCCGCGAGCGCCATAGCCATGTCGTCACTACAGGCATCGGTGCGTCTTGTGTTCTGCAGCCTGAGAAAAGCCCTCAACGCTACTACAGCCGGCGAGCTCAGCGCCGCCATTGCTAGCATGTTCACGACATAGTCGCCGGCGCCACCCATCGCGTGCAGCAGCGGTCGTGAATCATCAGTATCGCGGGATTGCAGCTGCCTGTCAAACTCCGCTGTGAACTGGTCGACATGCAAAGCGAATCCAGTGTCATCTGCATCGCCTTGCCGAGCCTGGACCATCCCCCTCCACGCCGGGGCCGCCTCGGCCTCGGATGTGTGAAGCCATCTGCTGGCGCAGGTGGGGCTGAGGTGTGCGTCGAGAGCTGCTAGGCTGATCCAGACCCATGCAGTGCCAGATGGTCCCCTTTGGCTGTCGCGTCCACCTGCCTGGTTGACAGTATCTGCGGACACCTGTATCTGGGCAAGGAGCCTTCGTACGATCCTGCCCGCCTCGGCTACAATGGCCTTCTGTGATGGCAATGCACCGCTGGACGCTGTAAGCTCCGCTGCAAGCAGGGCGGGGTCGATGCGGGTGGCAAGAGTCCAACACGGGTAGATCAGCGCCATGTTGGCCATGTTGGCGGGGCCGCCCGTATCATCGCGGCCGAAAGCGAGCGTCGCTGCGCCTCTGCGCTTGCTGTCGTAAAGCCTTCGTCGCCCGCCTGCGGATTTCATCCCCAACCGTTCTGCTTCGTAACTGAGCAGCAATGAAATGGCCTTAGGAACGACCTGCCATTTCGAGAAGACCAGGGCCTTGCTCACACCTTCGCTGGGTAGACCTCGGTAAGCGCGATGCCCCGAGTCATAGTATGGCATCGACGGCGGCATCCACAGCAATCGCCATAGGCCCGTTTCTACGGTGTTCTTACGCAGAGCGCGCATTCTCGCGTTGGGAAAAGGAATCTCCCGGTAGTGCTGCACGGCCTTCCATTGGAGCCCATCGTGTATGGCGTCTTCCAGGGCCTCATTGATCTGCGCCGAGTCTGCCCGGCTGTCAATCGCTTTCTCAAGGCGGTTCTTGACATCGTAGTTTGAGTCCATGAGGTTGAGTATGTAGGGGCTCGACTTCCAGTACTCCACGGCATCGCGGGCCCCAAGCTCGCGGCATACGGCGTCAACCATACGAAAATGCTCCAGGTCGCTTGGGGTTGGCATGCACTCTTCAGGCAGCTCTTGCAGCATCCCGCTTCGGTCGGCTGTGGCCGCAAGGCGCTCCGTACGTACCATCACTCTGCGCAGCTGACCCTCCACCGCCGCCCTGGCGCTCTCCAGCTCGGCCCCATCGTTCGCCCTCGCACGCTGAAGCTCGAGCCTCAGCCGGGCAAGGCTCTGAGTGAATCGCCCCTCTAGCACATCGTCGTCCAGCAAGAACCCTACGGTCTGCACGAAATCGCGGTAGTGATCGTCGCCTTCTTCATTGCCCACCGTGTACATCTTGTACGGCGTGGCCGACAGCAGAAGCACCCTCGTGTCAGTCTCCACAAGCGCCCTGAACAGGTTTCCGGCTTCAGATTCGTCGTCAAGCAAGTCACGAAACCTGTGGAATTCGTCCATGATGACTGATGCAGGCCTCATTCCTGACATGCAGGCCCGCGCCAAGTCCAGACGGAGCCGGCCCACCATCGCAAGCTGTGCCCGTCTGAACCCCACCGGTTCATACCCGGTTCTGTCTACACGGGCAGCCTGACGCGTGAGTGCAGTGAACTCATCCCTGTAGGGCTCGCATCTCCGGACAAAATCCTGCACTATCACCTTATCAAGCGGCTGGGCTTTCTCAGCTTCTATCGTTTCCAGCCAACGCTTCTGGCCAACATTGCACCTGAGCAGGCGAAGGGGGCCCTCGCGGTCGCCAAGTCCCCAGTGGCGCCTGAGTATGTTGTAGATGATCGCACGTTCCCGAACCACGCCGCTGCTGTTTCCCATGTCGAACGATGTTCTGGGAGTGAACGCTATCACGTTCACCCTGTGCCCCGCCTCGTGGAGCCTGCTAAGCTCGGGCGGCAGCAGAGTGATCCTGCTGGAGCCCACTATCCCGGCGAACTCGGCGCTGACAAGCTTCCGTACGTTCTGGGCGGCGATCGCGGAGTTAGGGCATATGTACACGATATCGATGCTCTCGATGGCCTCGTCCCAGAGCCTGTCCACTATCCGCGCGATAATGCCGCGCGCAACATACGTCTTGCCCAATCCGGTTTCATCGGCGACAAGGAACCTATCCACTCGGTCTCCAGCTTCGTACAGTCGATGGTATACGTAATCCACAGTGCTACGCTGGAAGTCCTTCAGGCCGCCCAATGTGCTCTCAAGGTCAGGCTTCTGCCACTTTCCTCGGATCATGATCTTGTCTCCTTCGCGCTGGCCGCCTCCTTGAGCGTCGCCCAAACTGCCGTGAATGCCGGCGGTATTATGTCGCCTTCGCCAGCCGAGCACTTCAGATCATCTAGCAGTCGTTCTATGTACTCAATCTTCTCGGGCTCACGGCTGTACGCACGAACTAGCGGCTCAAGAAGCGAGGAATGGCTCCAGCGCGACATTGCCGCATCTGTTCCGCGCCCGTTCACAATCCGAAAGCCCTCACCACCCGCAGCCAGAGCGTCAAGATCATCGGTGAGCAACATCTTCACGTAGTTGATGAAGCTGTCCTCATCGCGGATCAGCCCCCGCAGCACTGCCGCATGCCGGTCCTCCGGCATTCCCTCGGTGCCGAGGTTCAGCACGAACCCGATGGATGATTGAACCTCGCATGCGCTGAGGCTGATCTCGAAGGCTATGAAGGACGTGAGAGACGTCGCATCAAGCCCCCTGAATTCCACGCTGCGCTGTTGGGCCAACGGCCCGGCATCAACGGCCATGCTGGGATGCACTGTAATGGGACGGCATGTGCATCTCACATCCGTGGGCAGTTCGAAGCCAGAGGCGCTCTCCACTCTCATTCTGAATGAGCCGTCCGCGTCGGCGGTGACTGTGACCCACATGTCGGAATTGGCAAGAGCCTCCCTCGCCGCTTCGAGAATCGCCTCGAGTTCCTTGCGCTTCGTATCAGCGTCCGGCTCCCGCGAGCGCGAGTACGGCTGCAGCATGGTAGTGAACTGCGTCGGTTGTTCGCGAGTCCCAATGATCTTCGCAATGCCCGCCTTGTATCGCCTTCCGTACAGCTTCACCATGAACTCCACGTTGGCGCCGCCGAAAGCCCGATGAGTCGCGTTTGCTGATCCGACCATCAACTCAACACTTCCGCCGTTCTCCACTAGATACGCCTTGGCGTGCAGTCCACACGCCATCTGCGAGTCCTCGCCATCTCCCTGGCTCCAGTCTGACAGCGTATAGACGTCCGCGGTCGCAGCCAGGGCGCCAAAGGCTTCCGGGGATAGCCCATCAAGGGCGTCAAGTGTCGATACCAAAACGTTCTCCCTACCCGAGCTGCACAGAGACGCAACCGTCTGTTCCGTAAGGAAAGGCGACATCGCGAACGCCCGCGTGGGTTTCTCCGGCATGCTTAGGCCGGAGTATCCAGGTATCCCGGACGGGCAGAATTCCAATTCGTCGAAACCATCTGGTATCTCCCATTCAGGCACTCTGCCTACCTCATCGGCCATGAGCCTGATGTTCTCATGCACCCGCTCAGGCACTCCATCTGCGGCAAGCCCCGGCAGCGACCGCACGAAATCCCTGAGGGGTCGATTGCCTGAGTAGCCCCTCACCCTGCCGTGGTTCACCTCACCCTCCAGACGGATCGATACATCCCACGACCTGTCGAATGTCATGTTCCGCGATAGGCAGATCAGCCGATACAGCGCCTGACCCGACGAATGCGCGAACCGCAGAAGCCACATCTTGGGGTGGAATGACCCACCGCGCGGCGACCTCGACTGGATCACCATAGGTTCGAGATAGGAGTAGAGTGTAGTGCTGGACTTGGGGACTGTGATCCGGCCCTTGTGGCAGAATACCATCACCTTGTCGGCAGCACGCCTCACTGCCTCTGCCAGGACCAGGGGTTGTGCCAGCGCGGCTTCGCTACCATCTACGTCGCAGAGAGCCATTGCCAACGGCGCCATCAGAAGCGTGATGAGGTCGAGAGAGTAAGTGCACGCTAGGGCGAGATCGAGAGAATATCCTTCAGGCGGCATAAGCTGCTCCAGGTATACCTGCCTGGCAGAGGGGTCAAGCATTGTCGCACTCCCCCTCGTAGCCGTCCAGTATGTCGTTTAACAGGCGAAAGGCTATCGGCCATCTGTAGTTGAGCTGGAAGTAGCCTGAGCTCCCCGACCACTGGTTGCGGGCTCGCTCATTGTGGAGCCTGGCCCGGCTTCCTTTGAGTTCCCATTCTCTCCGGCTGATGAGTTCACGGGCCTGCTCGTTCTCGGTCATGCTCTCCGGCTTGCCCGAATATACCAGGTGGAACCAATTCGCCACGAACGTGCGGGTCCGCGAGGGTATTCTGGCAGCCCTCAGGGCAGTGCTGCCCCAGAAGGTCGTCGGCGATGAGGCCCATCTGGAAAGGGCATCCCACCTATCCCGGATGGCCAAAGCCCATTGCCGCAAATCATCACGATATTCGGGGCTGTCGCCGTCGCGGAGCTGGGCAAGCATGAGGTTGTACAGGACCGTGGCTCCCCACATGGTCTCGGAGAAGTTCTTCGCGTGTTCTACATCAGCCCCGAGGTCAGCCTCGAGCTGCCCCACCACGGGCTGCTGCCACAGGAAGTTAGTGTACGTCAGTCTACTGCGATCAAGCAACACAGTCATAAGGCTATCTGGATGCGATAGGCGTATTCGGTCCATCAGATACATAGCCTCTCCGTGAGTAAGCTGGAAGCTAGCTTCGTCGGGGAACTCGTCCGGAATCGAGGGGAGACAAGGATCCCAGTTGGGTGACGCGTCTTGCTGCAGCCTTCGAGGGAATCTTCTCTCAAAGTAGTAGGACTGTGATCCGGGACAACGGCGTATGCCCCAGGAATAGAGACCGCCCCAGTAGATGCTACTGGGAAATCGCTGAAGTCGGTCCTTGGCTTCCTTGCCTATGAGACCGCTCGTATCGGGAGATTCCAGTAGAGCATAGATGGTCCGCAGTTCGATCTTCCTGACCCTTTTGCGAGCTTCGTCCTTTCCCAGACGAGTTTTCTCCACAAGCTGATATGTCCAAGGCACGAATAGCATGTACTTGGCGCGGGTGTGGATAGTGCTCGTGCCCGGGAAGAACCTGTCGGCAAAGGCGTCACGAACTGAGCCGATCCCCAGTTCATCAAGGGTCTCCTTACCGCTGAACATGCTGATGATGTTGAGCATAGTCCGACGGTCGTTTTCGGAGAAGTCGATCCATGAAAGGTGAGAGGCCAATTACCTTCCCCCTGCCCTGACTTGACTACGGTCATCGCCAGCATGTGCTGCTAGACTGGCATTCTCCATTCAGTCCTCTATATCGAATCTCTTCAGTAGTCGCTCCAGAGTGAACTTGCTACGCAGCCCGCATACGCTGTTCTGGTTCGCGAACATGCCCTGCTACCGGATCGCCCTCAGAGTCGATGGCCAGCAAGTCGATTACCCCGCCATATGGAGTCAAGACCTGGCGACCGATGATCATGATGTTGTCATCGACGATTGACGGATCTGCTGCAATGCAGTCTTCAAGTGTGTTCTCTTTCTCCAGTACCGATGACGCAATCTTCTCGAGCTGCGACCCTAGCTTCCATACTGCGGTCTCAATGGGCATGATGCAAGCCTCCTGTCAGATGCAGGGGTCGGTTTATCTGGGTTCCATATGGTCGACGCCAAACTCGTACGCTTCCCCATCCGGCGCCGCTGTGCTTTCCGGCGTCGCCAGGTTCAGATGCCCTTCACACTCCCCCGGTCTTTGCGTTCCACCAGTCAAAGGGCGTTTGGACACCCACATCCATCGGCTGATACCCGCTACTTAGCAGCCGCTACGTCAACCCCTCCAAGAAGCCATGGGTCTCCACCAATCCCAACTTCCGGCTCGGTCTCAGCGGGATCAAAGCCGGCGCCCGGCTCAGTAGCCAGAAGATGAAGGTTGCTCATGTCACGCGCTAGATAGTGCGATGTCGCCTTCTTTACTGAACGCGGTAACCCGTGAAAGTCAATGTCCCTAAACTGGTTCGTCTGGACTATGCGCGCAAACATGTCTTTCTCAGAAGGCGATAGGGCCGCGACATCCCTCTGCCATTGGTGAATCATCCCGCTTGCCGCTGAGTCACCCCGCCTCAGTATGTAGTCTTCGGGCATCATCAGGATCTTCATGAACTCATTAACGTCCCGTCCGAACGCTGCCTCGAAGTATGGTTTAGATATCCCAACGAGCCCCTTGGTTCTGAGCAAGATGCACCTGATAGCCCTAAGGAACTTCGGATTCCAGTTGGGTCCCACATTGCCTGGCGTGGTTACGAGTCTATCTTTGCTGGCCAAGCTGACATACCGCATCGGGTATGAAAATACCTTCACTCCAAGTTCCTCATTCAAGCTCAGGTTGATTGCCAACCTCTCATAGAGCTCCGATGGCCTATCTAGGTAGTTGTACAATACGTAATTCGAGAGGTGCTCTAGCCCGAATTTCGCAGCAAGTCGAATCTTGCCTTCATAGAGTTCGCGGTACTTGAGGTCATCGAACGCTATCCTAACCGGCTTGATTGCGGTCTCGCTCAGAAGCGCCATCTTGTCCTCTGTGAGCAGCCGAGCATCAAGTCCCTGATTGAAGTCGAGGATCCTGTGTGCCGATGTGATCCGCCCTGCTTTGCTCAGATATGAGAATCGTGCCCCGCGCTCAAACCCTAGGGCTTTGACATCCGAGATGATCTGGCTGAATTGGTCGGACGCCAAGACGTTGTTGTCAAGCAGAATGAGATCCCTCTTTGGCCCGTACTTGTCCTCGATTCTGCTGACATATGACCTTAGTGGTAGATACTGCACAAACTCAGGCTCGATCCGATGCACTGCGCAGAATTCGCAGCGCCTTGGGCAACCACGTGTCGCATAAGCGATGTAGCTGTTCTGAAGGTGATACTCGAAGCCTGAATCCGCTAGGATGCTGTAGTCTGGGATCAGAGCGTCGACAATCGTCCGATCCCCATGATCGAGCATCCCTGGTTTGTCAAGAAGTCCCCCAATTATGGTAGCACCCGTATCGGATTCCAGGTCTTCTGGTAGCAGTGTCGCCATTACGCCGCCGACGTAGATGTCCTTTCTTGTTCTTACGCACGACCCATAGTAGTGGATCGTGCGTACAGTCTCATTCCAATAGTACGTAAACAGAGAACTCACGTACACACGGTCCCAGGACTGACGCTGCATCTCCGGAACCAGTCCCTTAACGAACACGACGTGATCATCGCGCAATCTGTGATACGTGGCTATCTTCATGAGTCCGAGTGGCGGGTATTTGCTTTTGTACCCAGGTTCCACAAGCAGGACTCTTCTCGATCCGAACATCAGCTACGCGCCTCCGATTGCTGCAGCAAGTAGTACAGAAACGCTTTGGGCAGGTTGATGACTCCGTTAGGATCTAGCTGCGGACTGTCTCTAGCATCTCGTGTAATGAGGTAGTCCCTGAGAAACTCATCAATGATGATATCGATCCCAGCATTCGCGTACTCCTCGAGCTTCTCAAACATCCTCTTCTCGTCCATAACCGCAGACACCTGGAAGTCATTGACTTGCATGATGATGGCATGATAGCAGTCCCACTCAAGTGGCGTGACTGTGCGAGACCAGAACCTATCGTCCTTCCTCTCCAGGGGTCTGGCCTTGCCCCGGCTGTACCCCACGCAAACGCATGCGAAAAAGAACTCATGGAAATCTTCGATAGCCCCACATGTCTTCATGTTGTTGTACAGCTCACGATGATGAGCTTCTGTACTCACGCGAATATTGCCGTCCCTCATTTGGTCCACCTCCTTGCCTACCTAAGGTATGCTAGGGCATCTTCCACTCGCTGGCCTTCTATTACTGTATTGCCCTCAGGGGTTGCTACCAACTGGTAGAACGTCCCCCACTGTCCAGTCCGCATCAACTCAGTTGCCTCAGCACGAGTAAACTCGGTGTCAGTAGCGAGAAGAATCCACTGAGAAGCAATAGTAGGAACGTGACGAATCAGGTTGTTGCGGTGCGCACTTGATAGGCGACCGAATGGAGTATCCATGAAAAGCGGCATGTTTATTGTGCTGGCACCTGACGCACAGGAGGCCAGAGCAGATATGAAAGCTATGGACATTATCTGTCTCTGACCCGCGGATACGTTTGCCAGAAAGCTGCGATCCCATCTATCAAGAACCTCAAGAGAATAGTCGTCATCCACGACGATTCTCTTAAGCGCGGTTCTGCCTTCGGCATCGATCAGGGCTCTAAACACCTCGGTGGCCTTCTCGCCAATGATAGCCTTGATCTCGCCAGTGTAGGATTCATGTACTTCTTTCAGTGCATCCCTCACAGCCACAGCTAGCCCGTATCTTCCACTGAAAACCGTGTTGAGGTTCGCAGTGCGACGTTCCTCCTCGATTCTGGCCTTTAGCCTTGCGATTCTGCCCTCTAGCTCAACGAGTCTGCTGCTGCAGTTACGGGCTTCAGCCTCTATTTGCACCTGCTTAGCTCGAATGCGACTTCTCATGCTATCAAGCTCAGAGATATCCTGTCGATCAGATCCCCCTATCTGAGATTGAAGCTGGGCGTTCTCGTCCACTAGCCTCTGTGCTTCACTGACGACCTCACTGTGCTCAATGATCCGCTTCTGCGCTTCGGCCCTGTCATTCTCCATTCTATCTAGAGCAGCAGACAAGTACCTCCATAGATCGAGGGCTGCATCCTGCAGCGACGAATCGTCACTGCGCTCCAGCCACCGCTTGATATTGTAGTACTCGGGAGTACACTCTGTAATGCGATTGCCGCAGATGCAATGCCCCTCTTCCAGTATCCGCAATATCAGGTCCCGGCGTATCTCTGCAGGTATGTCGCCCTTGCGCTTTCTCTCATCTATGTAATTGAACACGGCCTCCAGAGTGGGGCGTACAATGCATGCAGCCGTGCGACAAACCAGTTCGCTCATGCTTGACATGGATATGGAAGCCTTCTGGGTCAATGCCTTTATCTGCTGCTCATTGTCTATTCTCTTGTTTAGCAAATGCCTGATCTCTTCGTACTTGTTGAGCTTCTCGTCAATCCTGCTCATCTCATCCCTCGAGAGCCTTTCCTCATCCGCTAACTCATCGACCCGCCTACTGACTGCCTCTGACTCGATCTCAGCACCTCCCAGCTCATTTAGTAGCCGGGCCATGTTCTCAGTGGTACGTGGGTCGCTCGACAGGGCCTTATTGAAGGACTTGACCGCGCAGTCAGACGCCTCTATTGCCGTCTCCAACGCATCTACACCCAGCAAGTTTCGGACACCGTTTCTGATCTCTCGGCGCTGTTCCAGCCCGGATCGAGTCAAGCGTTCGATCTTCTCCCCATCGAACAGAAAGTAATCTTTCACACGAGGGTCAAGTACCTTGGCGACAGTAGCTGGTACGTCCCTTACATCTACGACTCTGGTGTTCCCGTCCGGCTCAAGCACCCTCAAACGAATCTCATCTAGCTGCTCGTACTCTTTGTCGCCCTCCCGCATCACTCTGATGCTGCGCAGAAGGTCGTAGGTGTATCCGTTATGCGAGAACGTCATCTCGACCGAGGTACGAACGGGAGTTCCGGGATGGTCCCTTAGCATCGTCAGGTTCGCTAGGCGTATCTCGTTTTCCGGGACATCACCATCTTGTGATAGCTTTCTCTCGCCGTACAGACAGAACACGACAGCTCGAAACAGTCCAGTCTTCCCTCTCCCGTTCTGGCCATAGACCACGACAACGTTCTTCTCGGGGAACTCTGCGGACTCGAAGACTATTTCCTGTCTTCCCACGAACTGCCTAAAATTCTCCAATATGATTCTCTTAATCACCATTGCCATCATCCCTTGTCGCCTTGATCTGGCTCCTTATCATGCCAACAACCTGTTCACATACCGCCTGTTTCTTGTGCGACTCCGAAAGCTCAATAGCTCTAGTGGCCAGTCGCCTTACCGGTTCCGGGTAGAGTACAAGCTTGTCGCGTATGAACGCAGGCACGCCAGAGTCTTCACAAGTCTGATTACTACTCATCTTCGTTCCAGTCCCATCCTTTCAGCTCGTGATATAGATCCCAGGGTTTCATGTCTAGGAGATGAAGCATACCAGCTCTGTCGACAACATCCCATAGTCTTCTACGCGCTGCGAACGGGTTCTTCGCACAGTCCGCGAACTCAGCGAATCGCGGCATCTCACGACGCAGCACACTGATATCTGCGTCACTTGCGCACGCCCTAGCTTCCTTTGGGGGAGCCACAACGAAATCATAGATGGACGCAACAGACTTACCCGGGAACAGCCTAAGTATGCGGCCCCGCCTCTGGACGAACTCGCGCGGGTTGGTGCTGCTAGCCATCACAAATGCGGTCCTGGTGGAAGGAACATCCACTCCCTCATCAAGGCATCGAACAGCTACAAGTACCTGAATGTCACCCGCATCGAACTGCTCAAGCAGTTTGGCCCTATCACTCGGACCTACTGTATGCACAAACTCGTGGCAACGTAGCCCGGTCCCTGCTACAGCCCGCAACACCTCCAGATGTTTGCCTGGTGCGCAGAAAACCAGTACGCCTCTGACACTGTCATTCTGCTTCCTGTGGTCGGAGATCAACTCGCCTAGAAGTCGCAACAGCTCCGGTAGTTTGGCACTGGCACCGTATACAATACGGCTACGCTCAATCAGCAGTCTCTTCATCTGCTCCCTCGCATCGGGGTCGTTCTCTGCTCCTGCCCGAAGCTGAATGATACGTCGGGTTAGGGTCTCATACCTATCTGTCTCATCATCGTCTAGGCTAACGGGAATCGGATAGTATTCATAGGGAGTAAGGAAAGTCCCAATAGCTTGTTTGAGTTCGAGACGGTAGCACGTATCTCCAAAATACCGGAAAATAGCTGCAGTGCCCTCCTCGTCGAACCATCTTCGAGGGGTGGCAGACAAGCCGAGTCTCATGCCCGCACTTGGAGTGAGCGCTGAGCGAAGATGTGGAGCACCCAAGCCATGAACTTCGTCTCCGATCAGAAGAGTCTCTTCAGCCTTTAGGTTGGACACAATTCGCCTGAAGTCCGCCCTTGCTCCAGTGTTGTGCACAGCTATTGCGCACAGATGGTTCTTCGCTCCGATGCGGAAATCCATAATCTGATCGCGCAACCTGTGTTGCCAACCTTGTTGCGATCCGCTGCACAGCACCGGAGAGAAGCCGAATCTGCGGCAATTGTCCGCCCATTGTTCCATCAGATGAATGTACGGAACCAGAACGATCAGCGCCAGACGTCCCTCGCGCTCGTAGACAGTCGATGCGGCTGCAAGAGCAGTAACCGTCTTTCCGGTCCCTGTTGCCATCTCAAGTACACCCCGACGTTCGGCTTCCATCCATCGCGAGATGGCATCGGATTGGTAATCGCGAAGCGACACTGCACACTTAGGGCCAGTACGCCCGAAATAGACAGCAGACGAGCTCTCCCACAGATACGGTCTCTCTTGCGTTACACGGAGCCGAATGAACTCCGCCTTGAGGGCCTCATCCATGCACGCAACGCGAAACTGGCCGTTTCTGTCATCCCAGAGAGCCTCAAGCCGTCGATAGTGTGCAGCAACATACTCCGATTGCGCTGACTCCCATGACTTGAACACGGAGAACGCTTCTCCGTTCAGGGAGCCCTGGATAGAATCGTTCAGCGACCCGTGTATTGCCACCGAATCATAGGCAGTGTCGGTGAACACCGCGACCTTGTCATGATACATTCCAGCAGATTCACGGCTACGCGGAACTGCAAACCGCAGCTCAAGGACACCATCAGAAACCATCCACGCTAAGGTATTCCTCGTATCAGAGTCCAGCGACTCGCGCAGATCCCTGATACTGTTTCTGAGAGTCTCCCTCAGGGCCTTATCGTCTCGTGCCAGGTTGCCCGACTGAAGAGCCTCTAGGTCAGCCCCGTCCAGGACTGGAGAGGTGACAATACGCGCCCTGCCCCCCGTCTCAACCAACGAGACAATGCCTTCCGCGGCTAGTCGTAGCCATCCGGACGTAAAGAATCCCACGCCTCGCAAGTAGTCTGAGGCTTCTCGCAACAGCGGAACCTGGAGATCACGAACAAGATCGTGGTTGTCACTATCGTATACAGGCTTCAGATCAAGGTTTCTAAGCATGGCCAGACAACTCCCCTAGAATCACAACGTCGCCCTGGATCACGAGTCTCGGAGGGCCGATCGCGGAGGTACGCAGTGCGCCCTTTAGCACTCCCTCATCTCTCAAGTATTCTTCGAGAGTCCTCTTCATCACGCCGCCTCCGTACATGTCACGCACCAACATATAGACAAGGTCGGATAGGTCCGTCAATCCTTTGTCATTAGGTATGCCAATGAAAGCTTCGCCTGCGTTGCCGAGCAGTGCGAAGCCCCCTTCTCTGCGCAGCAGATGGCTCAGCAACGTCGGAGTCCACGGCAGCCGGGCAGGAATAGGGGGCAGATCGCGGTTCTCGAGTAGCATCGACAAACGTCCATACGGTTTCCCAGCCTCCCAACGGCTGTGTAGGTAATCGGTCGCGCACGCCTCAAGCAATCGCTGATGCTCGCCCGTCCACCCGAGTATTCTCATGTGTACCACGGAATCAGCGGTGTATGGCGCTATCTTGGGCGACCCCGAGATGCCGACCACAGCACTCTTCTTGTAGCCCAGATCATCCACGAAATGGCGCATCAGCTCGCTGTAGCTGCAGGTGCCGGCCTTCTGTTCGATGTAGTCTTCGATCTCAGACGTGACTCCTCCGATCCTGGTGTCTCGCTGCCTAATGCCCTTCTTGATTATCTGAGGATACCAGGGGAGGTCATAAGACGAGGCACAGAGCAGCTTGAGCACCGAATAGAGCTCCACGGGAGAGGATATCCCCAGTAACTTGCAGCTTATTGGCTGATCATCAAACACTCGCCTGGCTGTCACAATACCCTCTCTTTCCAGTAGAGCATCAATGTAATCCATAATAGGCCGAAGTGCACCCCGGTCTGCAACGATGTTGTCTATATGGATGAACCGTAGTCTGTCCATCCGCATCACGTTAGGGATATTGTAGATGAACTTCTTCTGTGCTGAGCCAGTAACGCCGTACGTCTCCTGTAGTACTCTCTTGATCTCATCCGCACTAACCCCAGATCTCGCTTGCTTCACATACTGCTCCAGCCCAGCGCGGACAGAACAGCTGCAGCCTCTCCTGCAGCTAGATTCAGCCATTTTGCTCCACCCCCTCCGCCAGCTCTGCTAGCATGACAACACCGTCCACGATCTGCACATGGGTTCCGCAACCTAACATGGTTTGCACCGGGCTACCGCGAATGACACCAGCCTCTCTGAGGTCGCCCTGAAGCGTGCTCAATGACACGGCGCCGGAGTATTCACGTTCTAGGAGCAAACGGACGAGGTCCTGCAGATCACGAATCCCATCCGGGTTGGGGTCCGGCAGAAACGCCTCTTGGGCATCGCCGATCATACAGAAAGCCCCTCGTCTTGACAGCAAATCACTCAGGAGCGTCGGAGTCCAGACGACGTGGCCCGGAAGTGCAGGCAATCCGGGATCGTCCAGAAGGACACTGACGAGCCCGAACGGGTATCCGGCGGCACCTCTCGCTTCGCAGTGCTGACGCGCAGCATCCTCCACGATCCTTTGCTTCTCATCATCCCACTCCAGGGTGTCTAGATGGATGAACAACTGCAACGCATAGCGCACGACACCTTCGTAATAGTGCGCGTTTAGGGCTGTACTGGTGTTATAGCCGAGTCTCCTCACGAAATGCTCCTTAAGCTCGTCCGCAGAGCACGGGCCATGCATCTGCCTGATGAACCGAGCGATCTCGTCAGATGCGCTGCGAGCGCCCTCTGAATTGGACCCAATATAGGGGATTCTCGGCAGACTATATAGGCTCGCGAAGAACGTACGCAGGAGATCGTACAGCGTGTACCGGGATGTGATCCCAAGCTGTCGACAAGTGACTTGATTCGCCTCGAGCACTCGATCAACGCTCACGTGCCCGTGTTCTTCTATCATCGCATCGATGAAGGTTCGAATCGGCTCGAGCTCGCGCGGAGCAACTCCGACGAACTTCGAATGAGCATACGTGTCTTTCCCACAGCGCACCACCCTGGGAATGCCGCAAAGGTAGTTGGGTATCATCTGCGGGTTCACACGCAAGGTCTCAAGTAGGTACTGCTCGAGTAAGGCAGCGGGCATGCCATCCTCGTACTGCCCGATTTTGTGTTCCAGAACCAGGTCAAGCGTGGGGCGTATCGCCTTGCTGGCGGGGATTATCCAGGGGTAATCTGTACAGCGCAACCTCGGGTCATCCAACGCACGTATGCAGCTGTACAGCGCCTGATCAGTGGGTATCCCTGCAGCCTGCAGTTCGTCACGGCCTGCAGAGTAGAATCCTGCAACGGACACCATAGGGCATTCGCCCGAGAGGTGCCCGGCTATATCATCTGCGATTCGGGTCAGCAGTGCAACCGGGGCCGTCACATGATCGCTGTGCAGGAACGAACCTCTGCCCCATAACATCACGTTAGGAGAGTTCGACAGAGTTCCATGGACGTACCTCTCACTTAGTTCCCGTCCAAAACTCCTAGCTTCGTCCACCACTTCAGTGAAGTGCATCGGCCGCCCAGCACGACGCAGGATTGTCTCAATTACGTCTCTCTGTGATCCGAACCGCATTAGCCAGTCGGTGTGCGCAAATACCTTGCCGTCCGCAATGTTGAAACCCAAGGTGCCTGTTACATGCTCTACATACCCTCGAGAGAACTCCTTAGGTCGACCGAGACACAGGGTGCAATACGAACTTGCTCTCCGGCTAAGCTCCGTCGCTGCATCGTCTAGAGTCAGGATTCTGTGCGTCTCCACCGAGTCATCTAGCATCCTGTGCATTTCCTCGCACGTTAGGCACGGATGACCCTCAACCATCAGTAGCGATCTACTCTCGTCTGCACGTATCCCCTCGGTACCAGACAGGAGTAGGGCAAGTACGCCCTGCTCATACTCGGTGGGCTTCCATGACAAACACTCGCACATCTCGCCAATAGCCTCGCTACAGCTAGCAACCCCGCCTTGCTTGCCAATGATGAATGAGGCAACATGCCTGAGCGGTGCAAGTTTCGCCACTAGCGATGCGCTAGTCAGCCTTCTTAGACTACTCCGTTCTATTTGACGTACGCGTTCCCGTGTGAGTTCTTCCTGCCTGCCCAATGCCTCAAGGGTAACTATACCGTCTTCAGTCAGGCCAAGCCGACCGTTCAATATGTTGCGTTGACGAGAATCGGGTGCAATGCATGTCATCACCATCTCAACCAGCTGGTGGGCGCTTGAATACGAGTGGTCACCGATTCGTCTAGACAGCTCAACGGCTCTTGCACGAAGACTCCATAGCGCACGTATCGCCTGGAGGCATGAAAGCGAGATTCCGCCGCGGTCAAGGATATCCTTCTCACTGAGGCCCATCGCGTCCCAGACGGTACTAACGCCGAGATCAGCCAGCACATTGATATCCCGTTGTGCCAGACCGAAGCATTCGACGCTGAAGTTGGAAACATATTCTCCGTCAGCGAGGTCGATACACGGGCGCGAGTCGGGTGCCCATGGTCGCCACGAATAGTGGCCGCACATGCCAGCAGATCGGGCATAGGCAACGAGGGCGCATAGGGCTGACTCTGATATGTCGGCAATCAGAGCTAGCTCCAGTGATATGGATAACACGTCGTATAGCGGATCTTCAGCGAACACTCCAATGCCCCTAAAGCGCTGCAAGTCACTATCCGGCAGTCCGACGTGAGAGAGCAGTGGTTCAGAGGATGTAGCGGTCAGATACACACCGTCCACAGGATCAGCACTTGCGAGAATACCAATGGGCTGGTTCAGCATCGAGTGCTTAGGAAAGGCATCGCCAGATATGCATTGAACGGAAGCGGGCGCCGTCGAATCACCGGAGCTGATCTCAGCACCCCGGATGCGCCCAGCGGACAAACGTGTTTGAAGAGTCTTGAGCTCCAGAACCGTTTTGTTGCCGACGCTTCCGACTCGCCGCATGTCAGAGTCATTTAGGCGAAGCAATCCTTCGACAGTCTCCACTTTTCTCTTTCTGAGGACCCGGAGCGCACGCGCACTCAATCCGGCTAACATGTCATCTGGTATCGGGCTCTCTGATGTCCAAGAGTTGGCAGGTGCGGTCCCGGGGTCCAGCTTCTCGGAGGATGCTTCAGGTTTCTGTAGCCGACCTGCGTCGCCGTTTTCCAGCTGGCGCGCTAACTCGATTTGAAATCGGCGGAGTTCTGCCACGGTCTTGACTCCTACATTGCTGATACGCAGCAGATTCTCATCATCCAGAGCGCATAGCGCGTCTACCGTGCGCACCTCCCTAACTCTCAGCGCACGCCTTGCACGGGGGCTAAGCTGTGATATCATGGCGTCAGTAAGTGGAATAGCAGCAGTACTTCTAGGACGATCTCCTGGATCGGGTACGTCCTGGCGGGAGGTTACCAGACCAGGATCAGCCGTGATCATGGCATCTGGCGTCCGCCCCGGCAGATCCTTGCCTGTTGCCAGCTCAAGAAGGTGTCGGCGCGCCGCGCCGATTTCAGCCACAACATCATCGGATACGTCGAATCGAGTATGAATCTCGTCTTCAGTCAATTGCAACAGATGGCTGGGATTCCTGACTTTGGCAGTCATCAGAACCTCGAACGCGTCCTCACTCATCAGCCTGAGAACGCGGTCGAAAGCATTCTCTAGAACACTGTTTGGTAATCGGCTCAGTAGCCAGGAGTCTGATGCCTGCGTAGAACTCATCGTCTTGCCCCTTTTGGCTCCCAATGCTTGTTGAATGCACTCGGTTGCCCGAGCGCATGCTGATGCACAGGGAAATGCTAGCACGAATGCACACCTGAGCACGACTTGGCTGCATGAGGCAGTCACCCGACCGACCGGACACGTGAGTGGCCTCGTTCCCCTTTTTGGCACTAAGTATGACAGAATGCAACGAGTCGTCGCCCAGTTCCCACGCAATTGCCCCATCATCCGCGATGCTTCGTCCAGATGTCCAAAAACCCTCCATAGTTTGTCGAAAACCGAAATATGCTCTAGCCGTAGCGCCTCTTCCCGCATTGCTTTCAGAAGACCTGGTTGATACGCAATACTCGGCAGCTCGGTCCGGCGCACACAGTCATCTGAAACCCAGTGCACAGCACCATGACGTCGTCAAGATACTCGCTCACCCGGAAGACGCGCATCAGTACTCCGACACAACTCATAAACTGCCCATAGCCCCGAGCAGCCTACTGCAGGCACCCACCACCCTGCGCACAGGCGCTTGCGATGTCCATCGTGCACACGGTATGCATTGTACCCATCACCGTGCCGCCATCGCAAAGAGCTCATGCCAGATGCGATTACTGCCCATACGAACCATGGCCCCTGCAACCACCTCACACGAGGAACACAATCTGGCATCGCGCTGCAGCAATGAGTACGCCTGGGCCGGAGCCGCCATCAGTGCTGCGACACGTACCCGGCCTTGTAGCACCTACTAGACGGCGCAACGTGACGGCGAATCGGATACGTTCATAGAACGATAATCGGTGTTCTCCATGCCAAGCTGCCTTCATCAACATCGCAAGGGTCTTGGTCCGCCTCCCGCGGTGACAGCCTGACCGCGTAGCCTGGTGCGTGGCCCAACTCTGGCCATGCAGCATCCGCAACTGCCACGAACTTGTGATGACGCCTTTGGGCCACGACAATTAGCAGAAGACCCTCCGCTGAAACCGCAGAAGTGGTGCCATCGGCTCCACGTACCACGCCGCGAAAGGAGTCAGCTCACATTTGAAAGAGAAGTGGGCAGACAGGTCGGTTAGCTCCTGTACGGCAACCTGACTGACCAGCAGCACCCGGTCGTACAACATATTCCCCTTCTGTTCGCAACAAAATGGCCCAGCTCTCCTTTACCTCCCCCGCAAACACACAACCGGGCGATTTGTCCCGCTTGCTCGCGATCTATAGCATCGGACCGACCAATGCGGACCAAATATGGGATCATAGCCTCGGCTTCAGCCCCAAGCCTACGATCTGTGGGTGAAGTCCTGTATGCCCACGCCAAGACGCCGTCAGTGCATCTGAGCACTCCCCGACGATAGTGCACACTTAGGGCAGGCGTACTAGCGAGTCATGCAACACAAGCCAACATGCTGCCGCCATGCTAGCTCAATGTCAAGTCGCCTTCACTGGCCAACGAGCAGAAGTCCTCACACTCATACTGCATAATACGGCCCAACCAGCCCCACGGCTCCATGTGGATCGATCTGGCGTCGAATTGTCTGGCCCCGACATGCGTTCGGCATTCAGGTTGACTGGAGAATAAGGCTACATGCCTTCACAGGGTTAGGCATGACGGGCAACGCATGTCCGTGGCTCCTCGTCTACCCCTTGGCAACTCGCACCCCGCAGCTCCGTCCGCGAGATAGCGAGCTCTGCAGCATTTGGCCCATCGGAAGGTATTGTGATGTGTAGTGTGACTGGATCGATGGTGAAGAGTCCTAGTTCATACGCTCGCTTGTGTAGCGCACACAACACGAGCCCGTTTGCGGGATCGTCAGGCGCTTCACTGGGCGCGGGCCTTAGTCTGATTATATCGAGCAGTTCCGGCACAGCCATGTCACAGACGGCGCATTGGCGACCGAAACGGCGGAATACTCCGAACCTGAATCTTGCTTCGGATGGTGTGCGCCTTGGGGCTGTGGCGAGGCGGTCGCCAGGCGGCTCAACAGGGGAGAACAGACGCCCCGGGTCTTGGGCGACGCAGGGCATAGGCCTTCGTATCGTGCCGAAGGCGATCAGGAACGCCATGCCGGCGTCATCCCAGTCCTCCACCCAGCCTACCCGAACGTCCCGGAGGGACCCAGCGGGTCCTGCCGTGGTCACCACGAACACCGGCAAGCCCAGGAGACCGGCATTCTTCACAGCCCTGGCTTCCTGGACGTCCCTGCTGTAGGGGCGGGCCGTTCTGCGGTAGCGATATATGGCGCCGTCAGGCGACAGGTCGTTGCAGTACTCCCCGGTATGCAGCAGACCTACAGCAACACCGGAGCCGTCCGGCGACACGGAACCTGTGGTCGCCTTGTCCACCCAGATGCCCTGCCCGCCACCGTAGATCCTGAGGTCTCTGAGCAGGCCGGCGCTTACGCTCAAGGGCCCGCCTGCCTTCCTGAGCTTGCTCCACATCTTGATGCGGCGTCGGTATTCAGCTGCGACCGGGCCTTCATAGCCGCCGAGTATAGCTCCTGCCAACCGAAACACCACTCAAACTCGCCAAACTGTGCTGTTATTCGGCGAAGCTTTGTGAAAATCCTGCGTCTTTCTATGTTGCTTGCCATGAAATGCAGGATATGGGCAGGAGCTCTTCGCAATTCAGCGAAACATGGGCAGAAATCGCCTGAGCACAGGCGGACGTAGAGGAGGTCTAGACGGAGGCTATGCGCGCGGCAGGCAATCGGCGCGCAACTGACCCCGTATGAAACGGAGACACCGGGCTACAATCAACGTCTATGCCAGGTGACATCAGGCAACATCTCGAAACCCATCTGCCGAAAGTGCGAGTCAAATGTGAAGGCCTTGTTGCATCCGATTCTCATCATAGTGGCGAAACTCAGGCAATCGATGAAGCTGAAACCCTCGTCACTGTACTTCTGTGCGAGCTGCCAGGCAGCGTCCTCGTCGGCCGGCTCCGGGCGGATGTACCGTAGCGCCTTGCTCTCTCGAATGGCGCCGCCTACTGCTATCGCATCCTCATGTGCCGTGCAGAAGTAGGCGTACACTTCGGAGAACACGAAGTTCGTAGTGAGCATCTGAACTCCGAGGCTCCGTATATGCTCCAACGTCAAGAAGCTCCTCGCGGCCTCGTGATACTGGTCACCCGCGTCGTATAGCGCAATGAAGGCGGAGGTGTCGACAAACAACCACTCAGCCGAGCGTATCATCGGGGAGCGCCTCCGTCTTCTGCGCGCGCCCCCGGGTGGCTAGATCGAGTACACCTCGACCCATAAATGTAGCGATCATGATCGGTAGACCCGTCTACACGTCCTGCCGTCACAGCAGTTTCGGCCATGCGGAACAACGGGTCGTCCTCCGTGATCAATTCGGCGCCTTCCATTTCCTTATCGATAAGAGCCCGGACTACTTCGGCCATGCTCGTATTGTACTTCGCCGCGCTTTCCTTGAGGAACTGGATTGGTCTTTCGCCCGTATGACCTGCTGATCACCGCCTTCAGCGCTATATGGCTGATAATAGCGGTCTACATAAACGGCACAGCCAGATCTATGGGCAGAGGCATGATTCCGAGCGGGTTCAGGTTCACGAGCAACCCCTTCACAGGTCGCCCTATGTTCATGCACCCACTGTCCATATTCAACATAGTAGGCTTATCCTTTATCGCAGTTGGGCTTTACTTGCTGGTAGGCCGCTTCTTCGTAGACGCGCGCGTCAGGGCGAACACCTACTACGGCCTCACCGACAAGCGTGTGCTGATAGTCACCGGCTTTTCCGGGAACCGTTTCATCTCGATTCCTTTGGAGCGCATTGGAGAGCTGAACGTCTCCCGCAGAGCCGATGGTTCCGGAACCATTCGCTTCGGACGGGCATCCTCTGTTCAGGATTGGCATGGCTCATCCCTAAGCGACCATAGGCACTACGGCTACAGGCGCATCGAACCGCCGTCATTCGAGCTGATCGACGATGTCCTTGCCGTCAGGGATCTTATTGTGCGGACGCAGATGAGTCTGGATGACGCACACGGATCCAGGCGAGAATAGCAGCATGAAGCGCTCTCGGTGCAGCGCGCGCCCGCTGTTGCAGGGCGCTTTTAGTCTTCACTGCCGGCGGTATGCGGTGCAGATACGTACCATCGCTCCTGCGGATCCCACGTCCCAAACAGCTCGCACTCGTTAACTATGGCGTCGAACACTGGCTGAAGGAACCCGCACACTCGGTCCATAACCTCCTCAAGGCTCACCTCGAGCCCAAGCGTTTTCCTGGAGAACCTTGACCACCTGGATCGGACATCTGCATCACGTACAAGACCCCTGATTCCTTCCAGAGTGTCGCCCCCATACGCTGTTCCACGTCTCTGCAGTGTCTGGAACACAGCTTCCTGAAGTGCCCTGCCATCGATGTGATAGACGCTCGCGATGTAGTAGAGATCGTAGAAATCCTTCATTCTGCTGTTCATGTTCATCCTGGCGATGATGGCGTCCAATTTCTCGGCAACAATCGATTCCAGAGAGTATGTCAGAATCACGGGTGCGCTGAACCCGTCGAGTTGTGTCGGGATCTCACGCTCTATTGGCTTCGGCACTATAATGTCTCCAACAGCCACATCGATATGAAACGGGGTCACGGTGTTTCCGATGCGCCCAACCAGTTGCACCCTCACTCCTGTGTACTGCCTGCCTTCGGCAATGGGAACACAGCGAACTACGTCGTAGATGACGTAATCGTTGCCTGAAGAAACGTCCAGTATCGCCCGTACCACTCTCTCAACGGTACCGATTTCGTTCGATATCCCCCGCATCAGAACATCGACATCCATGGTAGGCCTTCCGGCAAAGCCGCTCAATGAGTATAGCAGTAGTCCCCCTTTGAGGACAAAGCGCTCCCTGTACCGCGACACTGCGAGCCTTCTCAAGAACTCCTCCTGGCAGAACAACTGCAGCACTAGTTGGAAGCTCATCCCGGAACGTCGGGCCCTGCTTTTCAGCCTGTCGAGCACAGACTGGAACATGCTGCCCACTACAGCCACACCCCCACCAGGCTCTTGGCCTTCCGCTGGATGCGAAACAATCTGGAGTACTCCATGAGTCTGCCGATGTTCTTGGCCGGGTCCGCAACATAGGACCGAATCGCCTGATTGACGACCTCGGGATCCATCTTGCCCGCGTGTCGTATCGCATCGCACACGGCTCTCTCTCTGTCATAGACGCGAACACCGACCCCATTGATGATACCTTCGCACATACCCACACCGAGAAGGCGCGGCGCTACGAAATGCACCTTGATTGGCGGGTACTCCAGCTTGACCTTCTTCTTGTTGATGTTCTTGCTCACTGCGATGTGCCAGACGCCGGGCGTCCGGTCAGTATACCCGTGATAGTGGAGAGCGCTCTCCATGCATAGGATGGATTCAGGGATCAGCCGGCCGATGATCTCGAGGTCGTCCTTGGGGCCATCATCGAGCCACTCGTACACTCCTCGCTTGATGCGGCTGATGTGGCCCGCACTGAGCAGGTTCGCAATGTAGCTGGTGTGTACACGCTCCCTGAGCATGTCCTCCGTCCTGGCAATTCCTCCACGCGACTCGAAGATCTGCTTGACGTCGTCATACCTGCCCATGCCCTTCACCTCGTTATAAGTATCCGCTCCTCGATGCGCCACGCGGATACCATTAACATAGCATCTTCGTCGTCATCAGTCAATCGCGCGGTTGCACGCACGGTGCTGTTCTTGTCCTTGAGCGCCGTCAGGAGAGCGGTCTTCGCCTCCGGTCCATTGATACTGGATAGGGCTGCGATGGCGGCCAGACGCGTCTCCACATTCCCGGACTGCAGATTCGCGGACGCCCTTTCAACCTGGTGTATGCGATACTGGTGGCAGAAAGCCCCTGTCGCGACCACGACCCACACTACCACGGCCAACGCCATAGACGCCAGAATACCGGACTGCCATGGCCGTCCTCTGTTGGCTTCATCTGCATTGCCGGCATCGAGTCCGCAGCCTGCCGATTTACCGTCTCCCTTCAAAGGTTGCGGGTTGTCTTCGTGTCTCAGCATGCTTAGCGAGCGGACATACGTCATGGGGTGGAAAATCATGAATAGAGAGGCGTGCTCCAGGCAGTACGTATGCAGGAATTGGCCCCTACTATCGGCTATCTGCACTGTGCGGATGTGGGCGGCAGCAAGCGTCTCCAGCGTGACGTGGATTCTGCCGCCGAGATCGCAGTAGTCGCCTCCAGCGGCCTTTGCGTGTAGTCTGTCGCCGCTCGCTCTGAGGACGCCCATGACGACCCCAATCGCCCAACACAGGACCGCAATGACCCTCTTGCATACAGGGCGCTTCGCTTCACCAACGGATAGCGGCTCGCGGTGTCGCGTCGGAACGCGAGGCCGTCCGAATCCTGGTCCAGCTCTGCGATCTGCTAACGTGTCCTCACACGCGCCGGCCTCCTGTCATCCACCGGGATTCAATCAGAACCCTATAATGTCCTCTTTGGTTGGTACTGAATCATGAACCCTCATCCATTCCCCCTTTCTTAGGACTTCATATGACCTAAATAGAAACGGCAACCCATTGGCTTTTCGATAATCTGCGCTATCCATAAACTGCATATGTAAATGTGGCATCACGGCATTACCAGAATGCCCCGCTTTCCCTATTCCCTGATTCGCTTTTACCTTTTGACCTAGTGTAACGCATACGGAGTCTTTCTGAAGGTGTGCGACCTCTCTTGCACGCGTAGCGCGTCCGCCCAACTGCTCATTCTGCCTGTCCTCATAGCCTGGATACCGACAGACTATGACGGGCGGCGCATTGCCGTAGCGCCAGATACGTGTTCGCCAATCTCTGGATTCCTGGCTCTGTGTCGGAGCGCTGACTCTTTCCTCGATCTCTGGCTCAGACATTTCCACCCCACAGATACTATGGCCGCGCCGCGAGTCTCATGACACCGACCAGAAAGGCATCACCTAGGATCTTGGCGCTCGGGTCATACAGCTCGCCCCAGCAACCGCTTCGGGAGCACGGCGTATCCCACTGCCCTTCACCCTGAACATACTCGACCGCCTCTCGGACAGGTGCTGCAACAGAATGCCTCGGGCGCCACGAACGCGCTACACCGAAAGCGCATTCGGTCAGCTCGCTGCAGGACTCTGGGATATGGCGGACCGTTGGCCGGGTATCCCGCGTGGAAGTGTAGAACGGCTAAGTACAGTGTCCAGAAAGAAGGCAATCTGGTCAAATCGGCGTATCGTGGGAGGGGTATGCAGGAGAGACATCCGGGCCTTTCAGGGCGTTCGTTGCTGAGCAGTCGAGGATCGGCCACGAACTCACAACAGACCACCTGCTCATGCTGCAATACTTGATTCGGCACTTGGGAATCGATACATCAACCGCGGCACGCATCTGTCAGCGGCAGGAAAGCGAAGTCCGGGGGATTCTGAGTCAGGTGGATAGGCAGTACCCCCACATCGAGCGTGGGGGCACGAGCAGAGGCACCTATAGCGTGCTCAAGCAGCGTGCCGAACACGGCGAACCCGGCCTCACCAACAGGGAAATACGTCAGATCGTCCGTTGATCGTCATGCCTGACGGGACGCTGATATGAGACAGCGGTTCGCGGCAGATTCTGCAGGAAGGGGTTCCGAGTGCCAGAGCAAGCCTCCGTATGGAGGTAGGCTTGCGTCGTACTGATATCGGAAATCGCCGACATCCTGCTCACTGCCGACACCGGCCTTCTCGACCTCTCACACGGCTCTCTGCCATAGACGCGAGCACTGACAGCACTGACGATACCTTCGCACACGCCCGCACCGAGAAGGTGTGGGTGCGTTCCCGGATGCGTGGGAAGGGTCAGGACTCCATCCGCTGTCCATCATCGCTTTTTCTCGTTCCCTCTCTTGAAGTTGCCTGTCACTCTCGCCATCAGCAACTGCTGCTCATACTCCGTGGCCATCTCGACGCTGCGAAGGAATTTGGCGGCCTCCCCGGCCCTTAGCGTGGTCGCATGGACCTTACCCCAGTAGATGAAGACGTCTCCGTTCTTGGTTACCCGGAAACTAAAGGGTGATTCCTTTAGCCTGTCACGGCAATCTTCTTCCTTCATGGTTTCCATCCGCTGCGCGCATTACGGTGCCAAACCCGCATTCGACCAGCTCCCTGTGAAGTGACTTGGGTAACGGAACCGTGAGCTTCCCGCTGCATGTGCTTGGCGCCCACTGCTTAGGCTCAGGCACGCAGTCCCCAGACTCGCGGGTGACCTGTATCCACAAGTCAATCGTAGCGGTCACTATGGCGCTAGCCTGCCCGATCGCCTGAGCAGTCTGCACTGTGACGGCGTCTCTCAGCCCTCGGTATGTGTCACCACCAATGATGGCACTTTGATCCTACGCTACGTCCGCGTAGCCGTCCAGACTAAGGAGCAAAACGCACTGCTTACCCATAGAACGGATGCGAGAATGTGGCATATCGATACTGGGCCGTCGACGACTGCCATTGCGGGGGCCCACGATCCCCGAAACGGCCTCTGATCTCGCCCCATCGCGCAGTACCATACGGAATACCGGCAGGCAGGCGAAAAGACCATCTGGTCTTCCGGCAGGCTGGATGGACTCCTGCTACATGTCGTTTTGATGGGCCTATCCCTGCGTAAGGCCGCTTTGTCATCCGACTGGATGTCCAGTGCAGCGCCCAAATGCCGAAATCGGAACACCCACATGCGGAACATGGAGTGCAGCAAGAGCCACAATGTCGGCGGGCCGAGGGTTCCGGCGCCATACGCCTCGGACAGACAGCTTGCCGGGAAGATTGGCATCGCTCATGCTTGGACGTCGGGCCCTGCTTTTCAGCCTGTCGAGCACAGACTGGAACATGTTGCCCACTACAGCCACACCCCTACCAAGCTCTGGGCCTTCCGCTGGATGCGGAACAATCTGGAGTACTCCATGAGTCTGCCGATGTTCTTGGCCGGGTCGGCAACATAGGACCGAGTCGCCTAGTCAGTTCGAAAC
>Ga0255347_1001613_pt1 | contig 34995 bp, 30 predicted proteins | sample wastewater_treat_2_FD_192479 | JGI IMG/M metagenome (GOLD analysis project Ga0255347, IMG submission 192479) | Wastewater microbial communities from Lulu Island WWTP, Vancouver, Canada - plant24 | ecosystem: Engineered > WWTP > Wastewater > Unclassified | place: Canada: Vancouver, British... | reverse complement strand
TTATTACAATAACGATAGAATAAAATTGAGGCTGAAAGGAAAAAGCCCGGTAAAATACCGAGCTTTGTTCCAATCTAAAAGAGCCTCTTAATAATGTTAAACCGTCCAACTTTTGGGGGTCACATCAGAGGGTGATTTTTTTAATTACTGTTGGTTGGAGTCCCACCATACCGGAATAGTCCACACATCATCAGCCGTATTCCACATGGGTTTTGTCATGTCTGCACCGGGAACCTTCTCTCCAATTGCCTGGAGGTTGGTCTTGTTGTAGTTGTACTCGTGTGAAGAGTGCATCCAGCGACGTAACTGTTTGCCCATAGGGATAGCCTTGAGGGCACCGGCACTTACATCGTGGTAAGCGGGGATCTTCCAGTTGTGGAAGAGCTTGGTGTCGAAGTCATATCGACGCATGTCATTCCAGATTTCAACCGAGAAGTGCAATGCGATACGTTTCTGAGTCAGGATCTTGCCAAGTGTAAGGTCTCCTGCTGTACCAATACCGTTGTTTAGGAAATTGTTGATCTCAGCAGAGGTCATAGGCACGAATGAGGGACAATCGAGCAGACCGGGATCTTCTGCAACCCACTGGTTGAGTTTGATGTTCATCTGATCCATAGATGCCTTAATACCCTCTTTGTAAGCAGCAAATGCTCCGTTCTTGTCTCCCTTGTTGAAGAGAACCTCGGCTTTGATAAAGCAAGCCTCTGCGTAGGATCCCATGTAAGTAGGAGATGAAACTCTGGTATAGAACGTGCCCGATTCTTTAGAACCGTCAACAGTCTTTCCTGCCCTTCTGTAGAGAAGGTCGGGGTTGGCTGCATAACCCTTCGATGAAGAGGTTGCCTCTACATAATAGATATCGTTTGCACGAGCGGGGTTGTCACTCAGAATAAACCATCCGCTGGTAGTGCTGAAATTAGCACGGAGAGGGCCACCCTGGAAGTTAGGGCTATTGCCAGACGTCATATCAACACCGAGAGAACGGCGCCAGTTGCCTGACCATTTAACACCTGCAGGAGGATTGGGTTTAGGATTTGCGTCGTATGCCCAAGGGAGAATCCTGTCGGCACGGGGGTCTTCTACACCATAACCGGCAAAATTGGTAAGATTGTCAAACAACATCTTGGTAGGCATGTAACCGGCATTCATACCACTAACAGAGTATAGAGGTGAATAGTCAACCGGTTCATTCCATCCGAGTACGTCGTGAGTCGTGCTGTTGTTGTCGGTGTGGAAAATCACCATGTCGTCATTTACACTCTTAGGACCTTTTGCAAGTGCATCGAGGATAGCCTGAGAGTCAAACTTACCATCTTTGTAGTTTCCTTCACCTTTCTTTATAAGTTTATTGATGAAACGTGCCTTGAGTAGGTTGCCCCACTTGATCCATTTCTGAGGATCACCGCCACCCCAGTAGTCACCCAGTGCAAGAGCAGGGGTAAGGGGAGCCTGTGTTTTGGCCATAAGTTCAAGGCCTTCATCCAGTTCTTTGAGACAGCCGAGGTAGATGGTCTTACCATCATCATATTCGGGAGTAGCATTCTCACCTAAGGCATCCGTATAGGGCATTTCACCGTAGAGGTCTGTCATCATCATGAAACCGTATGCACGGATGATCTTGAAAGCACCCATATAGTGCCATGCTTCAGCCTCTTCAGCTCTTTTGTACATGTCATTCAGGTTACAAGCTGCACCCACAAACCACCATTGGTAGGGAGTAGTGGAGACACCTCCTACAGGATACCATATTGACATGTTGAAGTAGGTACCACCGCCAGTGTATCTTGTCCAGTCACCCATCGACATACTTGTACGCCAGGCAGCAAACTGCTGAGCATGATTAGTGTAGAACTCAATATGCGCAAGACGATTCTGGAACAGGGCACTCTCTGATGAAGGATTATCAGGGTCGGTGTTCACATTAAGCCACTCGTTACAAGATGCGAGAAGCATCACCATGAGGAGTGACATTATTATTGATTTCAAATATTTCATAATCTTACTATTATTTATCATTTCCTGATTTATTAGAATGTCAAGTTTAGACCGAATGTCATACCTGATGTGGCAGGAACGTCACAGTAAGCAAAACCTACTGAAGAAGAACCGCCGACACCTGCACCGGCTACAGCAACCTCAGGGTCTCCATTATAGTTAGTGAAGAGAAGGAGGTTGTTTGCTGAGAGTGAGAGGGTAGCACGTTTGATAAATCCAACTTTGTCCATCCATTTCTTAGGGAAGTCGTATGCAACTGAGATTGCACGCAGTCTGAGAAGGTTAACTTTAGTTATATAGTTGGCAGCCTCTTGAGTGTAATAATTGGTGTAGTAGTTCTTGATGATGTTCTGACCACTTGTGGGAACACCGTTGAAGTCATATACCTGGTTGGGATCCCATGTATTGCTTCTAGCCTCATAAATAGGAATGTCATTACCATCTTTATCCTTTTCGGTTCCAATCTGGAAGTCGCCCTCGACTGTAAGAGGTTTATTCCTGATGTCAGCCGAGAATTGGCTGGTACCGGCCACGTCCATCGCGTACTGTGTACCGTTGAATACGTCACCGCCAACGCTGAATTCCCAGAGCATGTTGAATGTGAGACCCTTCCAATGGATGGTATTGTTAAAGCCACCTGCAAAGGTTGCCTCACGATTACCAACTGCATAATAGGTGTTTGCTGCGTAGGTAGGGAAACCGTTCTTGTCAAGAATTACATTGCCTGCATCATTGCGTGTCCATTTATAACCGGCAATACCCATGAAGTCACCTCCATTGTAAGATGCTGCCTTTGCAGGTCCATACTGTACGTCTGTTACATACATTACATCAGTACCTGAGGGCAGACCGTCCATTGTACCGCGGTTACCGGCCATATTCAAAGCCACATCCCATCTGAAGTTCTTGGTCTCTACCGGTGTGCCGGAGATTGAAAGCTCCATACCTTTGTTATATACGTTACCCGCGTTGATGGAGCAGAAGATATAACCTGTGGACTGAGGTCCGCGAGGGCTTAGGATCTGGTTGAATGAGTCGTTTGTATAGTAAGCATAGTCGATGTGGAGTCTGTTCTTGAAGAAGCTCAATTCAACACCGATCTCGGTTGATTTGGTCATCTCCGGTTTCAAATAGGGATTACCACGTGTCCAGGAGTTACCAACACCCACTAGTTCGCCGAGATAAGTACCTACAGGCCATAAAGCGGTAGCTGTCTCATAAACGCCGGTATCCTTACCTACCTTTGCCCAAGATACGCGTACCTTTCCGAATGACAATATGCTGTCATCCATAACATTCAAATCATGGAGAAGCTGTGAGAATACGAATGATCCGCTTACTGAAGGGTAGAAGTAAGAGCGGCTATCCAGAGGAAGCGTGGAGGTCCAGTCGTTACGTCCGGTAACGGTGAGGTAAACCATATTTTTCCAGGATGCACGCGCTTCACCGAATACACCTATGAGTCTCTTCAGGGATGAACCGTGAGAGAAGGCTTTGTTGTCTGTAGTAGTATTGGCGTATGAGAAAAAGTCGGGAACCGAGAAGTTATAAGCCATCAGATAGTCTGATTTAGACTTATACTGGTCTGTAGCTGCACCGACCATGAGACCGAGGTCAAAATCTCCAAATCTCTTGTTCATGTCGGAAATAATACTATTGGTCAAATACTCATACTGTCTGGTATTATCTGACATCATACCTTTCTGGAACACCTGCTTGATGGCGGAACCGGCTGCAATACGTTTGGAGTCAACCTGAGTATATTGGTCAACACCTACCTTGTAGGAGATGTTCCACCATGGAGTGATATCGGCTCTTACGTTGAGATTACCTGTAAAACGGTCCGTATCGTCATAGATGCCGAATTTATTGAGAATCCAGTAGGGATTGTCACGGTCATCCCAGGGATCCTGACGATCAGCGAAGTGACGGAAACGAGTACCGTCCTCGTTGAGGTATCTGCTCATATTATCGGAAGGAGCCCATGTATAGAGTGCATAGAGGGCACCCGTACCTGCTGAGCCATAAAGACCTGCACCAGTGAGGGTCTTGTCGGTGTGAGCCTTTGAGTAGGCTGCACTTGCACTGAATGTGAAGATGCCTATCTTCTGGTCACCGTTGAAACGGAAGGTATATTTGCTATAACCTGTTGTAGGTACGATACCATTCTGGTCAAAAAGAGAACCTGAGAGGTAGTAACTACCTTGCTTTGTACCTCCGGAAACGCTAATGCTCTCGTCAAGGATCAGACCATTATCGAAGAAGGTTCCCATGTTGTCATAGAATATGGCGCCTTGCTTACCCCATGAGTTGTAGGAGTAGTCGTTGAAAACGGTACCGATATACTTCTTTGAAGAGTCATACTGGTCTTCCATGAATCCCATCACGTACTGGTTCTGGAACTGAGGAAGCGCCTTTGCCCATGAAGTAGAGAGTTTTGAACTGAAATTAACCTCAACGACACCTTCCTGACCGCGCTTGGTGGTAATGAGAACTACACCGTTGGCCGCACGCGAACCATAAAGTGCGGAAGCGGCGGGGCCTTTGAGGACTGACATTGACTCGATATCCTCAGGGTTGATGTCCATCACACGGTTTGATGCGGTGGTTGCACTCCTGTAGGAGCCGTCGAATGCCGAGTTACCGACAACTGTCGATGAGTTGTCGTAGATGATACCGTCCACAACGAAGAGGGGCTGGTTGTCCTTGCCCTCTGAAGCGGAAGTACCACCGCGGAGAATAATCTGAGCGCCTGAACCGGCAGCACCTGAAGACTGGGTAATGTTGACACCTGCTATCTTTCCTGAGAGGGAGGAGATCGGGTTAGCCGTTTTAATCTTCATCAGCTCTTCAGACTTGAGGTCTTCTACGGCGTATCCCAGAGATTTTCTCTCCTTCTTGATACCGAGTGCTGTGACAACAGCGTTCTCAAGCAATAGAGCGTCGTCTTCGAGTGTCACATCAATTCTTGCTCTTCCGGCCACTGCTACAGTAGCGGTTTTGTAGCCCATTGATGTGAATTCCAAGGTGCCGTTGGTCGGAACCATGATTGTGTAGAAACCATCAATGTCTGTGGCCGTACCGGTTTGAGTACCACGTACTACCACATAGACACCTACGAGCGGATCACCGCTCTTGTCTGTCACCGTACCGGTGACATTGATGTTCTGAGCCCACATTGTTCCCGCTGAGAGAACCAATGCGAACATTGCCATCATCAGATGGCGTAGTTTTCTGGAAACTAACATAAACAGAATTTTTGATTAATTAATTGGTATTTTAGGTTAAATATATATGCATTAAATTTTAGTTGTACTTTACTTATTCATCGCCTGCTCTATGGAAACGGCAACTGCTACGGTAGCGCCGACCATCGGATTGTTGCCCATCCCGAGGAAGCCCATCATCTCCACGTGTGCAGGGACACTGGATGAGCCGGCAAATTGTGCATCGGAGTGCATACGCCCCATAGTATCTGTCATACCATAAGATGCAGGGCCTGCTGCCATGTTGTCAGGATGGAGCGTTCTTCCCGTTCCACCGCCAGATGCCACGGAAAAATATTTTTTCCCCTGTAGTGTACACTCTTTTTTATAAGTCCCTGCTACAGGATGTTGGAAGCGTGTCGGATTTGTGGAGTTGCCCGTGATTGAAACATCTACTCCTTCTTTATGCATTATAGCAACTCCCTCGCGTACATCGTCAGCACCATAACAGTTGACCTTCGCACGGGGACCCTTGGAGTAGGACTTTTTCTTTACCTCCTTAAGTTCTCCGGTATAATAGTCGAACTCCGTTTGAACATAGGTAAATCCGTTGATCCTCGAGATAATCATGGCGGCATCCTTGCCCAGTCCATTGAGAATTACGCGTAGCGGTTGTTTTCGTACCTTATTGGCCATCTCTGCGATCTTGATGGCTCCCTCAGCAGCTGCAAAGGACTCGTGACCTGCAAGAAATGCGAAACACTTTGTCTCATCGCGGAGGAGGCGGGCAGCGAGATTACCATGCCCAATACCTACCTTACGGTCATCTGCGACGGAACCTGCTATGCAGAATGCCTGAAGACCCTCACCTATAGCTTCGGCTGCATCGGCTGCATCCTTACAACCTTTCTTGATTGCAATAGCTGCACCCACTACATAGGCCCACTTGGCATTCTCGAAGCATATTTTCTGTGTCTGTTCACACTCGAGGTAGGGGTCGATTCCAAACTCGTGGCAAATCTTATTTGCTTCTTCTATGGAGGCTATGCCATAAGATTTCAACACTTTGTTGATATTGTCAATTCGACGGTTCTGGCTTTCGAACTTTACTTTGCGTATCATTGCTTTACCTCCTCTTTTAATCAATTCTTGGATCTATAAACTTAACTGCACCTTGCTCTGCACTGAATCTACCGTAGTTTGCAGTAGCTTTTTTGAGAGCTTCGTTGGCGTCCATACCTTTCTTGATAAGATCCATCATCTCGCCAAAACGCACAAACTCATAACCGCATACCTCGTCATCTTCATCGAGAGCAATTTTGCTGATGTAACCCTCGGTGGTTTCAAGGTAGCGGACTCCTTTGGCTTTAGTCGAGAAAATAGTACCTACAGTGGAGCAGAGTCCCTTTCCGAGATCCTCCAGAGCGGCACCCACTATGAGCCCTCCCTCCGAAAAAGCGGATTGAGTGCGCCCATATACAATCTGCAGAAAGAGTTCGCGCATTGCAGTATTGATCGCGTCACACACTAAATCCGTGTTAAGAGCCTCAAGCAGTGTTTTACCTGGGAGTATTTCACCGGCCATTGCGGCGGAATGGGTCATTCCGGAGCAACCGATTGTCTCTACAAGAGCCTCTTCTATAATACCATTTTTTACATTTAGCGTAAGCTTACAGGCACCCTGCTGTGGTGCACACCATCCAACTCCGTGAGTCAGACCCGATATATCTTTTACCTCTTTCACTTTAACCCACTTGCCCTCTTCAGGTATGGGTGAAGGTCCGTGGTGAGGTCCTTTTTTTACAACACACATGTGTTCTACTTCGTGTGAATAAATCATAATTTATCTGTTGTAAATAATTATTTTAAATGATTGGGTTAGTTTAATTTTAATAATCCTACAAAATTCGTTTGAATTTTTTAAAAACACAAATCGTTTCCTATAAAATATTAGAAAGTTCTTATTTTAGGCTAACTGAAACGATCCATTTGATAATTGGAGCGGAATACGGGGCTCGAACCCGCGACCTTCGGCTTGGGAAGCCAACACTCTACCAACTGAGCTAATTCCGCATACAAGTTGAAGATACAAATTAAAAAAAAATCGTCCTATTTTACAAATCAACTCCAAAAAAGTTTGATTTGTTGCTATTCCGCCATTTTATTGTACTTTTGTAAGATTAACATTAAAGTATTCTATAATGATTACAAAACAGGCAATTGAAGTTTTCAAAAAGATTGAAACCCCTTTCTATTACTATGATGTTGAACTACTACGCAAGACTCTCGATATATATAAGTCACAGACGGAAAAATATGGCTACCATGCCCATTATGCTCTAAAGGCCAACGCCAACGATCGAATCCTTGAAATTATCAAAGGTTATGGTCTCGGTGCGGACTGTGTAAGCGGCAATGAGGTCAAACTTGCCGTAAAGGCAGGGTTTTCCGCCGACAAAATTGTTTTTGCCGGAGTGGGGAAGTCGGATAAGGAGATAAAGGCAGCTCTTAATGCTGGAATTTTCGGATTCAATTGTGAGTCAATTCCCGAAATCAGTATAATAAATGAGCTTGCCAGTAAGATGGGGAAAAAGGCCAGGATCTCCCTGCGCGTCAATCCCGATATCGATGCCCACACCCATAAATATATCAGCACCGGACGTAAAGAGGACAAATTTGGTATAAGTCCCTGGATGTTCCAGGATGTTGTAGATGTGATGGCAAAATCCAAGAATATCAAGTTCATAGGACTCCATTTTCATGTTGGCTCTCAGATAACCGACCTTAGCGTATTTAAATTAACCTGTAAGAGGGTAGAGGAGATACAGAAATGGTTTACCGACAAAGGATTTTTCATTAAAAATCTCAATCTGGGTGGAGGTCTGGGAATAGATTATAAAAACCCTAATGACAATCCTATTGCCCCGATAGAGGAGTATTTTAAAATTATACATGATAACCTCATTGTACGTCCGGGACAGAATATCCATTTCGAACCCGGCAGGGCTATTGTAGGTCAGTGTGGACATCTGATTTCAAGGGTTCTCTACGTAAAGGTAGGCCAGCGGAAGAAATTTGCCATTCTGGATGCAGGAATGAATGATCTTATTCGTCCTGCTCTATACCAGGCACACCATGCAATCGAAAATCTTACATCCACCGGCCGCCCCATGAGATACGATGTTGTAGGACCTGTATGTGAGTCGAGTGACAGTTGGGCCAAAAACATCCTCCTCAACACCACAAAACGAGGTGATCTTGTGGCGCTCCATTCGGCAGGAGCCTATGGTCAGGTTATGGCTATGAAATACAATCAAAGGGATCTGGCCAAGGCATATTATAGTGATGAGTTAATATGATAGCCATTAGCCATTAGCAGAAAAATAATTAAAATAACAAAATAGGTAGCCAAAGGCCAATGGCCAACCGCCAAAAGCTAATATTAATACTATGTTTGAAAATCTGATAGAGAGATTAGAGAGTTCCTTTAAACTCATAAAGGGACAGGGAAGGATTACGGAGGTAAATATCTCCGAGACGATTAAGGATATCCGCAAAGCGCTTCTCGATGCCGACGTCAGTTACAAGATTGCAAAGACATTTTGTGATGAAGTGAAGCAGAAGGCACTCGGTCAAGATGTCTTAAAGGCTGTTCGTCCGGAGCAGATGATGGTCAAAATCGTCCACGACGAACTTGCTCTTCTTATGGGCAGTGAGGCTTCGGATATCAATGTCAAGGGAAATCCGGGTATTGTTTTGGTTTCCGGTCTTCAAGGTTCGGGTAAGACCACGTTCTCAGCAAAACTGGCGCTTCACACCAAGTCTAAGAGAGGTATGCGGACGCTTCTGGTTGCAGCTGACGTCTATCGTCCTGCAGCAATCGACCAGCTGAAGGTCTTAGGAGAGCAGGTGGGTGTAGAGGTCTATTCAGAGGAGGGTGTTAAGGATCCCATTTCCATTGCAAAGAATGCAGTCAAGAAAGCGCGTAGTGAGGGTTATTCGCTTATAATCATAGATACTGCAGGCCGTCTGGCGGTAGATCGGGAGATGATGGATGAGATATCTGCCATCAAGCATGCCGTCAATCCTACCGAGACACTCTTCGTAGTCGATGCCATGACCGGTCAGGATGCTGTTGAGACTGCCAGAGCCTTTAACGAAGTACTCGATTTTGATGGAGTGGTGTTGACCAAGATGGATGGTGATACGCGTGGCGGTGCCGCTCTCTCCATCAAGGCAGTAGTCAATAAACCCATCAAGTTCATCAGTTCCGGCGAGAAGATGGAGGCTCTTGATGTTTTCCATCCAAAACGCATTGCCGACCGTATTTTGGGTATGGGCGACGTGGTTTCACTCGTAGAGAAGGCTCAGGAGCAGTACGATGAGGAGGAGGCGCGCAGGCTCCATAAGAAGATGGTTAAAAATCAGTTCAATCTTGATGATTTTTACCAGCAGATTCAACAGATTAAAAAGATGGGAAACATCAAGGATCTTGCTTCAATGCTTCCGGGCGTTGGCAAGGCCATTAAGGATGTTGATATTGATAATAGTTCCTTCAAGGGGGTAGAGGCCATAATTCTCTCCATGACTCCTTATGAAAGGGAGAATCCCTCCTTACTCAATGGTAGTCGTCGTAAGAGAGTTGCTGCGGGTAGCGGTACATCACTGGAGGAGGTCAATCGTCTGCTCAAACAATTTGAGGGTACACGCAAGATGATGAAGAATTTTTCTTCTAATGCGACGTCACAGAGAATAATAAAGAAAAAACGCAGATAAGAGATTAAAGTAATGATATTGCTAGACGGAAAGGCTACGGCAGAAGCCATTAAAAAAGAAATTGCTTCACAGGTAGAGAAAATTGTTGCTTCAGGTGGCAGGCGACCTCATTTGGCGGCAATTATTGTCGGTGAGGATGGTGCAAGTAAGACCTATGTTGCTTCTAAAGAGTATGCCTGTGAACGAGTTGGATTTGACTCCACGGTGTATCAACTACCGACTGAGACTTCTGAAGAAGAGCTTCTCAATTTGATTTGCAGGCTTAATAATGACCCATCTGTAGATGGTTTCATAGTCCAAATGCCTCTTCCGGACTCTATAAATGAGCAAAAGGTTATTGCCGCCGTGGATCCTCGTAAGGATGTTGACGGTTTCCATCCTGTAAATGTGGGTAAACTTTCACTCGGACTTCCTACTTTTGTGTCAGCTACTCCTTATGGTATAATGGCTCTATTGGAGCACTACAATATTGAGACAAGGGGAAAGCACTGTGTTGTGCTTGGCCGCAGCAATATTGTCGGTCGTCCCATAGCCAACCTGCTTTCGCAAAAAGGCAACCCGGGCGACTGTACGGTTACTATCTGCCATAGTCGTACAAAGGATATTGCAGAGTACACACGTAGTGCAGATATTATCATTGCAGCCCTTGGAGTACCCCAATTTTTAAAAGGGAATATGGTTAAGGAGGGAGCAGTTGTGGTTGATGTAGGTATTACCCGTATTCCTGCGGACAATGAGAAAGGTTACAGAATAGTGGGCGATGTGGCTTTTGAAGAAGTTGCACCTAAATGCTCCTATATCACTCCTGTACCGGGAGGAGTAGGACCCATGACTATCATCTCTCTCCTACGCAATACTCTTCAGGCCTACCTGATGTCGCGGTAGCCATATTTTGCTATTATTTTACCCTCGTTGAGTACAATGGTTAAGGGCATGGTGCCTCCCGTAATCCTGAGGAAAGGAGAGGCATCCAGGAAAAGGTATCGCTCATAGTCAAGTCCTGACTCTTCAAGGAATTCCAATGGATCGCGTTCTATATTCCCCTCTCCGAATACAACCGTCAATTCTCCATTGCTGAAATCCTCTTTACTACGTAGAATGGCAATTTTCTGCGCCGCCATTAGGCAGTATTGACAGGTAACACTCACAAAACAGACTACCTTTTCGCCTTCCAGCAGATCTGCCGGCAGCAGTCCCTTTGTCAAGGCATCATGGAGTGCTTTTTCGCTTATGGTAGTACTTTGGCTATACTGCTCATACCTCCAGTTGTCCGGAGGTGAGATAATAAATACAGCTGAAATGGAGCCAATTATGATAAGAGTATACCAGAGTGGTTTATATGGTATGCGAAAGGATTTCAGGCCTGCACTCAGACGCAAAATTACAATCAGTACTATATTTTTCAGAAGAGAGTGTATGGGATTCATCGCCATCATTTCGCCGAAGCAGTGACAACTGTCACGATTGCCGGCAATGGAGAGCCCGATTAGAAATAGGGTAAAAAAAGCCAGAAGCAGAAATGATGTTATGTATATCGCTTGTGAGTTTAGATTGAGTATCAGGAGTATACCAAGGGTAAGTTCCATTACAATAATTGCCCTGGCGATCAGGTAGGAGAGGCCCAGCCCAAACAGGCGGAATCCGAATATATAGATCTCGAATTGGTCGACCGATATGAGTTTGGCTAGGGCCGAAAAAATGAACAATATACCCAGTAATACCCTTAAGGCATATTTTACTCCCTGTTTCATACTCTTACAGCATTATAATTTTGACAAAAAGAGGGTGACCATACGGCCACCCCCGATAAATCTTTTTCAGTTTGTTAAAAGAGCTGCGGAAGGCAAATAGACTCAACCTTTGTCGCAACGAGGGGTACGCTGACCATTTTGTTGTAATCAGAGCATCTTTCTCCCTCTCTAAGAGGAATATCAGACTCCTCATAAACCACCTCACCATTGAGCTTGGCTACGCAGTGACACTTCTTTGAACAACCGGTGAAAAGGAAAAGGGTCCCTACTGCAAGTAAAAGTAGTAACTTCTTCATTGTAATCTTATTTAAATAATTATGTTTGTTCCCTGCAAATTTGGATCCGTAATTTCGAATCAACGCAAAAGTAGCATATTTTTTTGACATGTAGAAAAAAAAAGTACTTTTGACAAAAATTAGGAATTTAAATAGATGAAAACAGCAAGAACGTCAAGAATAGTCATTGCAGCCATTTTCTTTGTAATAATAACCTTCTCATTTATCTCTTTTTCAGCAGGAAAACTACCTTTCTCTCCGGCGGTAGAGAAATATCAGTTTGGGCCTGCCTTGATGGCGCTATTTGTGGGAAGTGCAGTCCCATTGATATTGCTGCTGATAGTTACGCTGCTCTTTGGAAGGGTCTATTGCTCTTTCCTTTGTCCCTTGGGCATTTGGCAAGATATAGTGATCTGGATAGCTGACCGTTTCAAGAGCAGAAAACAGCGCTGGCGTAACTTTCGTCCTGCCCACAATGCGCTAAGATACATCATACTTGGTGTAGTGGCAGCTGCGCTGATAGCCGGCATCTCCTATCCATTTGCTTTTCTTGATCCCTATTCCATATTCGGGAGAATAGTTACCTCATTCAACCCCTACACCTCATTTGCTGTTTGGTCATTTGTTGTGGCTCTGGCTTTCTTTCTTATTGTCACACTCCTAAGTGCCATCAGAGGACGTCTCTACTGCAATACAATCTGTCCTGTAGGTTCTTTCCTCGGGCTAATCAGCCGATATTCGATGTTTCGCCTGATTATTGCTGATAAAACATGTGTTGATTGCTATCTCTGCGGGAAGAAATGCAAAGCAGAGGCGCTGGATTGTTCGACTCACTCCATAGATTACTCACGATGCATAATGTGCTTTGATTGCACACTCTCTTGCAGGAAAAATTCAATAACGCTTAAATACGCTTGGGGTCGCGGTAAAGATAAAAGAGATCAAAAATCTTCTGATAGCAAGGGAGAGCCTGAAAACTCAGGCCGCAGGAGTGCTCTGATAGCGCTCGGTACCCTGGGACTGGTAGCCGCTTCACGAAAATGGGGTTCTAAGTTTCATCCTTCTCCTGTTACGGATGAAGCGGGTGAGCCTGTATTTCACTTTCTTCCACCCGGAGCTTGGAGTTTGGAGCACCTTAAGGAGCATTGTACTGCCTGTCATGCTTGTGTGGCAGCTTGTCCTTCCAAGATTATAAGACCCTCAATTACCCAGCACGGCATAGACGGTTTCCTGATGCCCCTACTCTCATTTGAAAAAAATTATTGCAGTTATGACTGCAACAAATGCTCTAATGTTTGTCCTAATGGTGCGCTAATGCCTCTTACACTCAATGAAAAACGTTCGGTACGAATAGGTATGGTCAAGTTTGTTGCCAAAAACTGCTTGGTGTTCCGAAATGATCAGGTATGCGGTAAATGTGGCGAGGTTTGTCCCACAGGTGCAATTAAGCTTAGGGAGCATAAAAATAAGCCGGGACTCTTTTATCCGGTGATGGATCGCGACCTTTGCATAGGTTGTGGCGGTTGTACCAGTGTGTGTCCTGCAGAGCCTCTCGCAATGGAGGTTCACGCTATAGAACAGCATATTCCAATAAAAAGAGTTGCTATTTCAGATTCTCTTTAAGAAGGTGAGGACGCAGACGACGGGTACGTTCCAGTGCTTGTTCCTCCTGCCACGCTTTAATCAGTTTAGGATTGCCACTCAGGAGCACGTCCGGGACTCTCCATCCATTAAATTCCGCAGGTCTTGTGTATGTGGGGGGTGCCAGAAGTCCATCCTGAAAAGAGTCAGACAGGGCAGAGGTCTCATCGGATATTGCTTCCGGTAGAAGCCTGACAACGGCGTCAGTTATTATTGCAGCGGGGAGTTCGCCACCGCTTAGCACATAGTCCCCCACAGAGATTTCGCGAGTTATCAGATGTTCTCTGATTCGGTGATCGATCCCTTTATAGTGGCCGCAAAGAATGATTATATTGCCTTTGATAGAGAGTGAATTGGCGATTTTCTGATCAAAAATTTCACCGTCAGGAGCGGTGTAGATAATCTCGTCGTACTCCCGTTCTCCTTTGAGTTTTTCGATAAGGTTAAATACCGGTTCAATCATCATTACCATACCTGCATCACCACCGAAACCGTAATCATCGGTTTGACGATAGTGCCCCTTACCCCAATCTCGTATGTTGTGGAGATGTATTTCTACAAGTCCTTTCTCCCTCGCTCTTTTGATGATGGAATGGTTAAGCGGACTTTCGAGGAGTTCAGGTAAGACTGAAAGGATATCTATTCTCATTTTTTGTGCTATTGTAGTGCAAAAGTAGCATTTATTCCACAAAATCCGTTATATTTGCAGGATATAATAATTATACAATTCAATTACATGAGTGAAGATCTGAAACCAGTTGTTCCTGAGCAACAAGAAGAAACTCTTGAGCAAACTGTAGTAAACGCTGAACAGGTTGCCGAAGACAGAGGCGACATATCAAAGGAAGAGATTGTACAACCGGAAAAAACATCTAAAAAGGCTCCGAAATCTAAAACTTCAAAAAAGGAGACTGCCAAGGTTGAACCCCAAGAAGAGGCTCCCGTAGTTGGAGCTACAGATGAGGCTCACAAGGCAGAAGCAGCGGAAACTCCTGAGGCTGAAGTCGCAGATGAGGCTCCTAAGGCAGAAGCAGCAGAAGCTCCCGAAGTGCCCGACTATTCGGAGATGGGCCTCAAAGAGATCCTGGATGTGTTCCAAATGCTCCTTGATAGGGGAGATATGCAGTTGCTTTACAAGCATGCCGACTCCATTAAGGCCACATTCTACAAGACCCTTCGCAAGGAGAAGATTGAAAGTGGCTTTATCGCCCCTTCTGAGGATGTCATAAGTGATGGTGCCGATAGTGGTGAGGTTGTTTCCATCAATCCCTTTGCTGAAGTTGAGCGTGGCTTTAAAGAGCTTTACAACACTTATCGCAATATGCGTAACTCCTATGCGCTGGAGCAGGAGCAGAGTAAGGAGCAGAATCTTCAGATAAAACTTGACATAATTGAGCAGATAAAGGCCCTTGTAGAGAGACAGAGTCAAGAGGAGATGGGCCAACTTTTCAACGAGTTTGGAAATCTTCAGGCGCAATGGCGTGCAACAGGTCAGGTGCCCCAGGCACGTATGAGGGACCTCTACGAATCCTATAGTCATAATGTGGAGATCTTTTATGACAATGTCAAAATCCATAAAGAGCTCAGAGACCTGGACTTTAAGCGTAATCTCACTGCAAAAGAGGAGCTATGTGACAAGGCGGAAGCTCTTGCGGAGACTGAGTATGACAACATAGTGGCGGCCTTCAAGGCTCTTCAAAAACTTCACGAAGAGTGGAAGGAGATCGGTCCCGTGGGTAAAGAGTACAGGGAGAGCATCTGGGAGAGATTTAAGGCTGCAACTGCTATCATCAATAAGAAACACCAAGCCTATTTTGACTCTCTGAAAACCAGTCAGAGGGAAAATTTTGAGGCTAAGAGCGCCCTCTGTGAGGAGGTAGAGAAAATTGTCGCAATGGAAATCTCAGATTCCAAAACCTGGAATAAGATGACCAAAGCTATAGAAGATATTCAGGCAAAATGGAAAGCCATAGGCTTTGCTTCTAAAAAAGACAATGTTAAGGTATATGAGCGTTTCCGCACTGCCTGTGATAAATTCTTTGATGCGAAAAAAGCATACTACAATCAGCTCAAAGAGCAGATGCAGGATAATTTAAAGTTGAAAATAGATCTATGCGAAAAAGCTGAAGCAGTTCAGCATAGTGAAGATTGGAAAAAGACCACCGATTATCTGATAGAACTTCAGAAACAGTGGAAGGAGATCGGTCCCGTATCGCGTAAACGCACCGATCAGGTATGGAAGCGTTTCCGTGCTGCCTGTGACACATTCTTCAACAACAAGGAGAAGCATTTAGGTAAACAGGAGTCGCAATATGAAACCAACCGTCAGCTCAAACTTGCTCTTATTGAAGAAATCAAAACATTTGAACTTTCAGATAGCAAAAGCGATAATTTTGAGGCTCTTAAAGCATTCCAGAGCAGATGGAACGAGATCGGCTTTGTTCCTTTCAAGGAAAAAAACAAGCTCCAGGATGCATTTAAGAGGGCTATAGATGCTAAATTCGATGAGGTAAGGGCTCAGAATGATGACTATCGTCCCAGATATGGCAAATACTCTCCCGATGCCAACTTAAGTAGGGCGGAGAGAGGACTTCGTACGGAAAGAGACCGCCTCGTACAGAAATATGTCAAGAAAGAGCAAGACATTGCCACATGGGAAAATAATATGGGCTTTTTCTCCAAGACTAAGAATGCGGAGACCTACCTTGCAAAGATGAGGAAAGAGATTGAGGTTGCTCGTCAGGAGCTTGCGCAGCTCGAGGAGAAGATCAAAGAAATTGATTCACAATTCGAGCAGAGAGATGAGTAAGGGAGAAAACAGAAGCACTATTATAGGATTTGCCCTTATCGGCATCATATTGCTACTCTTCAGCTGGTACAACACCAAACAGTATGAGAAGCAGCAGAAGGAGAGATATTTAGCTGATTCCACAGCAGCAGCCCAAGCTATCGAGAGTGCCCGCTTGGATACAACTTATCATGCGACAGCCGAAGAAGTGCAGATTCCCGGTCAAGAACTGCCTTTGTATCAGGATTCCGCGCTATATCTTGCAAGTGTTGCAGAGGCTGACTATTACACTCTTGAGAATGACAAAATCAAGCTTACCATCTCATCAAGGGGGGCGCAACCTTATGAGGTGGAGATAAAGAATTACTATACATACGATAGCTCGGTACTTGTATTACTTAGGAGTGGAAAAAGTAACCTTGAGTATGAGATTAATACCAATCAATGGATTAACACAGGTGATCTCAATTTTTCACTTGCATCACAGAGTGAAAACAGTTTAGTCCTGCGTCTCTATTTCTCGGAAAATTCCTATATTGAAGCTATTTACGCTCTTGCAGAAGAGAGCTATATGGCAGATTACAATCTCAGATTTGTCAATATGGATGGCATTCTTGACAGACGTACCAACCAGATACGTCTCCATTGGAATGCCGATATGCCACATCTTGAGAAGGGCTACAAAAATGAGAAAAATTACTCCGCCATCGCCTACCGATTTGCAGGTACCAACGATGTCAAGAGTCTGGGTATGAGAAAAGATTCTGCCAAAGAGTCATTCTCGGCAAACCTCCGCTGGTTTGGCTTCCAGCAGCAATTTTTCTCTGCCATACTTGTTGCTGAAAATAATTTTGTCGGTGGTACTCTTGAAAATAAGTTCTATACGGAGGATGTAGTTGTTGCCACAGGTGACCTGATGCGTTCTTCAGCAGAAATGCTACTGGGTATAGATACTCAAAGTAAAGATTTTTCCCTCCCTTTCAAGTTCTATTTCGGTCCCAATCACTACCCGACTCTTAAGAGTTATGATGAAGGTTTTGAAAAGATCATTCCCCTTGGAGGTAAACTTATCGGACCAATCAACCGCTATGTCATAATTCCGGTATTCAACTGGCTCAGCAAATATATTGAGAGCTACGGTCTGATTATTCTCATCCTGACCATTTTGCTTAAGATTGTGATCTCGCCCCTGACCTTGAAGTCTTATAACTCTACAGCTAAGATGAAGGTTCTGCAGCCTGAGATCCAGAAGATCAATGAGAGATACCCCAAGAAGGAGGATGCGATGAAGAAGCAGCAGGCGACTATGGACCTCTACAAACGGGCAGGGGTAAGCATGTTCGGGGGATGTCTCCCGATGTTATTGCAGTTCCCGATCCTCTTTGCGATGTTCCGTTTCTTCCCTGCTTCCTTTGAGTTGAGACAACAAAAATTCCTGTGGGCGGATGACCTTAGCGCATATGACTCTATCCTTGACTTTGGATTCAATATACCTCTCTATGGAGACCACATCTCGCTTTTCGCTATCCTAATGGGTGTGTCTATGTTCTTCTACTCTAAACTGACGATGAACCAGATGGCGGATAACCAGCAGATGCCGGGTATGAAGTTTATGCAGACATGGTTTATGCCTATATTCATGGTACTGATATTGAACAACTTCTCTGCAGGATTGAGTTACTACTATATGCTCTCTAACCTTATCACCATCATTCAGACTTTGATTATAAGGAAATGGTTCGTGGACGAGAAGAAGCTCCGTGTTCAGATTCAGCAGAGAGCTAATAGCAAAGAACCACAGAAGAAGTCCAAGTTCAGACAACGTCTTGATGAGGCCTATAGGATACAACAAGAGCAAATTAGACAACAGCAAAAGCGCAAATAATGACTATACGAGATAGAATAGAGAATATTTTGAGCAAACTGCCATCCACTGTAAAGTTGGTGGCAGTTTCCAAACTCCAATCTATCTCCGATATTCTCGAGGCTTATGAGGCAGGTCAGCGAGCATTCGGTGAAAGCCGTTCTCAGGAACTGGCTGCTAAGGTCGCCGTGCTCCCTAAAGATATAGAATGGCATTTTATCGGTCATTTACAGAGCAATAAGATTAAGATGATCTTACCCCATGTTTCACTTATCCATTCCGTGGACTCCGAGCGTTTGCTGGCGCGAATTGATAGTCAGGCGGCTAACTCAGGTAAGGTTGTGGATTGTCTCATACAGTTGCATATTGCCATGGAGGAGAGTAAACAAGGTTTTCCCGTTGAGGAAGCTCTGGAACTTGTGCCTAATTTTCGCGATAAATATCCAAATGTTCGTATCCGCGGTCTGATGGGAATGGCCTCCTTTGTTGATGATGCGGAGCAGGTGAGGGGAGAGTTCCGTACGCTGAAATCAGCTTTCGAGAGATTGAAACCGGAATTTCCGCAATTCGATACCCTTTCCATGGGAATGTCTCAAGATTGGCGCATTGCGGTTGAGGAGGGAGCTACAATCGTACGCATTGGCAGCACTATTTTTGGCGCTCGTTGCTATTGATTTAATTAAAAAATAATTATATCTTTGCTAGTTAAATGATTATCTTAATGTGATTTACAGTGTATAGGGAGTTGATAGGAAAAGAGCTGAGGTATGGTCTCATTGGCAGCGGCAGTTGGGCAACTGCGCTGGTAAAAGTTTTGTCTGATACGGGAAATAAAGTAAACTGGTATATACGCAACTCAGATAACATAGACTTTATAAAAGAATTTGGGCGCAACCGCTCGTATCTCCGTTCTGCAGCCTTGAAAACCAATATGCTGGAGATGAGTGACGACATTAATGAGGTAGTTTACAATTCAGACGCTGTAATATTTTGTATACCCTCGGCCTATTTCCTCGCCCAGATCAAGCCCCTTGATACTGAACTACTCAGAGATAAACTAATCATATCTGCCACAAAAGGATTTGTTTCCAGTGAAAATTTGACTGTAGCGGAATATTTTCACAGAATACTTGGCATACCATTCGACAGGATAGTGGTTTTAAGTGGCCCTACACATGCTGAAGAGGTAGCCATGGAAAAACTCTCTTACCTGACCTTTGCAAGCAAGCATAAAGAAATTTCCTGCAAGGTAAGCAAATCTTTCTCATCGCACTATGTAAAGGTCGTATGCAGTACCGACATATATGGTGTAGAGTATTCTGCCGCAATGAAGAATGTCTATGCCGTTGCCGTTGGACTTTGCCACTCCCTTGGCTACGGTGACAACTTCCTCTCCGTTTTGGTGACCGGAGCTTATAATGAGATGGTCCGTTTTCTCAACTCGACCCATCCCGATTCCAGTCGTATTCCATCACGTTCGGCATACTTAGGCGACCTGCTGGTTACCTGCTATTCCCAATTTAGCCGTAACCGCACTTTTGGAGGAATGATTGGCAAAGGCTATTCTGTGGTTTCAGCCCATACTGAGATGAATATGGTTGCTGAGGGCTATTATGCCACCAGATGTATGCACGATATTGCCAATAGACTCAATGTCGAGCTTCCTATTGTTAGTGCGATGTACCAGATCCTCTATGAAGAGAAAAGTCCCCACTATGTAGTAAACCATTTGGCCTCAATTCTTCAATGAAACAACAATATAACAGTAACAATATCATGATTAATCTAGACTTGAAAGGATGCTCAGGCTTTGTAAGTGATCAGGAGTTTGATAATTATACCACAAAAGCTCTTGAGGCATTATCTATACTTGATTCAGGTAGAGGTGCCGGCAGTGAATTTCTTGGGTGGAACCGCCTTCCCTCTGAAATTACCCCGGATATGATTGAGGAGTATCTTTCCGTAGTTGACAGATGGATTGAGATGGAGATAGAACTGGTGATTGTCATCGGCATAGGTGGATCTTATCTTGGAGCAAAGGCTACTATTGAAGCACTCTCGCACTCATTTCACCAGATGTCACCCTCCCGCGGTATCAAAATAGTTTTTGCAGGACAAAATCTTTCTGAAGAGTATATAGCCGAATTGATGGATGTAGTCTCAGTAAAGAATGTTGCCTGTGTAGTGATTTCGAAGTCTGGTACCACCACGGAACCGGCAGTAGCTTTCCGTTTGATCAAGAGTTATATTGAACAATCTTATGGTATTAAAGGTGCCCGTAAAAGGATTGTTGCCATTACCGACAAGGAGCGTGGGGCGCTCAGGTTGCTCTCCAATCAGGAGGGATATAAGACTTTCGTCATTGATGATCATGTTGGGGGGCGATTTTCAGTTTTGACGGCAGTAGGATTGCTGCCGATAGCACTGGCTGGTTTTGACATTTCGGAGATGGTCAGGGGAGCGGTAGATATGCAGCGTATATGTAGTGAACATACGAAGGATAACCCTGCTCTCCTCTATGCAGCCATGCGCAATGCCCTATATGATAGTGGTAAGAAGATCGAATTGCTTGTCGGATTCAATCCAAAACTTCGTTATGTAAGCGAATGGTGGAAGCAGCTATTTGGTGAGAGTGAAGGTAAAGAGGGCAAAGGTATTTTTCCGGCATCGGTCAATTTCACTACCGATCTTCACTCCATGGGCCAATATATCCAGGATGGTGAGCGCACTCTCTTCGAGACCTTCATAGATGTACGTACAATCCGCCGCAGAGTTGAAATCAGCCACGATAAGCAAAATCTTGACGGACTAAACTATCTGGCAGGAAAGAATATAGAGTTTTGCAATAAGATGGCACAAAAGGGAACCATGTTTGCCCACAATGACGGTGGTGTACCTACAATGGAGATTTCCATAGAAATGATTGATGAATATAGCCTTGGCCAGCTCTTTTATTTTTTTGAAAAGGCTTGCGGCATAAGTGCCTATATGCTTGGGGTAAATCCTTTTGATCAGCCGGGAGTTGAGGATTACAAGAAAAATATGTTTGCTCTCCTTGGAAAGCCCGGGTATGAGAAGCAGGGAGAAGAGCTCCGAAAGCGACTATAACTTATATTATATACTTATGAAAACGAACTATATTTGGATGCTGCTTGCAGCATTGTTGATCCCGATTTCCTGTAATCAACAGGTAGAGACAGAGCGTGAGGAGTGGGCTATTGTACTTCACGGAGGTGCCGGTGGTTCAAAGGCGATGTCTGCCGAGGATGAGGCATCTTATTCGATCTTCCTTAATGAAGCTCTTGAACAGGGAAAAACTATTCTTGTTTCAGGGGGTAGTGCTCTCGATGCCGTAGAGGCTACCGTACTCTATCTTGAGGATTGTCCTCTATTCAACGCGGGAAAGGGAGCAGTTATGACTTCAGATGGTCGTCATGAACTTGATGCCTCAATAATGGATGGTCGTGACCTCTCTGCAGGAGCAGTTGCTGGTGTTACGGATATAAAAAATCCCATCAAAGCGGCACGCCTTGTGATGGAGAAGACTCCTCACGTGCTTCTGATCGGAGAAGGTGCTTCTTATTTTGCCCGTGAGCAGGGACTTGAAATGGTCCCAAACTCCTATTTTTCGACCGAGAGTGCCAAAGTAGAACTGGAGAGAGCTCTTGAAGAGAAAAGAACAGGTGCCCCTATGGGTACCGTAGGGTGTGTGGCTCTTGATATGGAAGGTAATATTGCTGCAGCCACATCTACGGGAGGTATGACAGGAAAGAAATGGGGCAGGGTGGGTGACGTGCCCATCATCGGTGCTTCCACCATTGCCGATAATAACTTTGTAGGAGTCTCCAGCACAGGCCACGGCGAACTCTGGATCCGCAGGTCGGTAGCTCACGATATCTATGCTCTCATGGATTATAAAGGGCTATCCCTTAAAGATGCTGTTCACGAGGTCATCTGGAATAAAATAGACAAGATGGAGGGATCAGGCGGAGGTGTAATATGCATCGACCGCTTTGGCAATATCGTAATGGATTTCAATACACACATCATGTACCGTGCCTGGGCGAAAGCCTCAGGTGAATCCGGTGCAGCAGTTAATCGCTAACATTAACCAACCAAAATATAACTAAAATGAAAAAATTAATCAATTTCGCAGTTGTGCTCCTGGCCTTCGTTTCACTGTCAGGATGCGGTTCACCAAAAGCTGTTCCCGTAGACATCAACGGAAACTGGCAAATTACTGAATTAACCGGCCTCGAAGAGGGTGTTATTCTCGAGGGAACTTCCTTCCAGTTTGATGCGGAAGGAGGAGTTTTTACTGCATTCCTAGGATGCAATACCATTTCCGGAAACTACGTGTTTGAAGATCCTTCAATCACTTTCTCCGATATTGTCCGTACTGAGATGCAGTGTGAAAACATGAACTCTGAAGAACTCTTCTGCTTCCTTATGGAGCAGGTTACTAATGCTACAGTAACAGAGGAAGGCTTTCTCCAGCTGAAGTCTGCTGAAGAGGAAGTTCTCATCACCCTCACGAAAGTTGAGGAAGTAGAGATTGTGGTAGAGGAGCAGGGTGAGGAAGTAGTTGAGGAGCAAACCGAGACCCCTGCTGAGAATTAATAGATGATAGTGATGCATTCCTGAGGTTTACAATAAGTCTTAGGGATAACTCATCCGATTAATTCGGCTATATCTATCAAGGATTTGAAGGTCTATGACATACGTGTCGTAGACCTTTATTCTTTTATTACTCCAAATTCCTCTCTTTTTGCTAACTTTGCCTCAATGAAATCCAGGCTCCATCTGATACCCAGTCCTCTTGGCGGAGAAAATCCGCGGGATGTGCTTCCTGCTCCGCTTTTCGAAGTGATCGGCTCGCTGAAACTCTTCTTCGTAGAGGAGCTCCGCTCTGCACGCAGATTTCTATCAAAGGCGGGATTGAAAGGGGAAATCGACAATTTGACCCTCTATGAGCTCAACGAGCATACTACTCGCGAGCAAATTGAGGGCTATCTTAAGTTCCTGGAGCAGCAAGAAGCGGGTCTCCTTTCGGAAGCGGGACTTCCTGCAGTGGCCGATCCCGGTGCACTGCTGATCAAATTAGCACATCAAAATGAGATAGAAGTGGTACCTTATGTAGGACCCTCGTCGCTTATGATGGCCCTGATGTCTTCCGGAATGAACGGCCAGTGCTTCGCTTTTGTTGGCTATCTTCCGGTCAAGAGCAAGGAACGTAAGGCCATGATTGAGCAGATTGAAAAAATATCGCGTCAGATGCAGCAGACACAGATTGTCATTGAAACTCCCTATCGCAACGATGCTTTGATGGAAGATCTGCTCGCGTGCTGTAAAGATAGCACCACTATCTGCGTCGCAGCCGACCTGACCCTGCCTCAGCAGTACATCCGTACACGCACTGTAGCGGATTGGAAAAATTCTCCGATAACTATCGGAAAACGCCCCTGTGTATTTGTAATTCAGGCATAAATAGAATTATGGAAGCAAAATTGAAACTTGAAAATATGGAGTTTTATGCCTACCACGGCTGTTTAGAGCACGAGCGTAAGGTGGGCAACCGCTTCAGAGTGGACTTTGAGTGCACCTATCGGGCAATGGCTGCCGCTCTCTCGGACAATCTGAGTGATGCGCCGGACTATTCTCAAATATACGCCCTTATCGAACGCGAGATGGCGCTCCCATCCAATTTACTTGAAAATGTAGCTTATCGCATCCTGAATGTTGTGCGCAACGAGTTTCCTGCAATCACAAACGCAAGCGTAACCGTAGCCAAATACAATCCTCCGGTAGGAGGCCAGGTCTATACATCTTCCATTACCCTGAGTTTCTGATACTGATGGAGGACTCACACGGACATACGGTCGCATTTGCAACCCTCGGATGCAAACTCAACTTTGCCGAGAGCTCAGCTATTGCCAGGTATTTTAAAGAGGCCGGATACCGTCAGGTGAGCGCTAACAGCCCAGCAGATATCTATGTGGTGAATACCTGCTCGGTAACCGAACATTCGGATAAAAAGTGCCGCAATTTAATACGCAAACTTCATAAACTCTCTCCGGATGCTCTGATTGGGGTTACAGGTTGTTATGCACAGTTGAAGCCTAAGGAGGTTCTGCAAATTGAGGGAGTTGCGGCGCTCTTCGGAAATGCCCACAAAGAAGAGGTTTTTGAAACACTTCACCGTATGCTACAAGAGCGCAAACCGGATAGAGAGCGGGAGCCGGAAGCGGAGCAGAAGGAGCAGGAGTCTGATCCCGGAGCGGATAAAAAACTCTCCTTATTTTCTCCGATAGAGGGGGTAAAGAGTATTTTCCCCGCTTACTCATCGGGAGAGAGGACCCGCTCTTTTCTCAAGGTACAGGATGGTTGTGATTATCATTGTTCCTATTGTACGGTGCCTCTTGCGAGGGGTGGAAGTCGCAATATACCAATTTCTACCCTGCTCTCACAAGCAGAATCGATAGCTTCATCCGGTATAGTGGAGATTGTTTTGACCGGGGTAAATACCGGAGATTTCGGAAAAAGCACAGGAGAGTCTTTTCTGGAATTGCTAAAGCAACTCGATAGGGTGGAGGGCATCGCCAGGTATAGGATTTCCTCCATCGAACCTAACCTTCTTACGGAAGATATAGTGGAGTGGATAGCTTCGGGGACGAAATTCCTGCCTCATTTCCATATCCCGATACAATCCGGATGCGACTCTGTGCTCAAAAGGATGCGTAGACGTTACACGACAGATCTTTTCGCCGCCCGTATAGAGATGATCAGGGATAAGATGGAATCACCTGAGCAGCGTTTCAGTAGAGTATTCTTCGGGATTGATGTGATTGTGGGTTTTCCGGGAGAGAGTGATGAAGAATTTGACCAAACCTATAGATTTTTAGAGAAAATCAGGCCGGCATTTCTGCATATATTTCCCTATTCGAGAAGGGCCGGGACTCTGGCTGCGGCTATGCCGGATCAGGTACCCGAAAATGTGAAAAGAGTACGTGTAGCACGACTTAAAGAGCTTTCCGATAGGTTAAATGAGGAATTTTGTGCTGCAAATAAAGGTCGAACGCTGCCCGTGCTTTTCGAAAGCACCCGAAAGGGGGGTATGATGCTGGGGTATACCGACAATTATATAAAAGTAGAGCGTCCCTACGATCCGGCGCTTATCGGCAGGATTTCGCAGGTGACGCTCTAAATCTCTACCTTTCGGTAAACCTATTTCACAACCTTTATCTTTTCCCCGATCTCTTTGACTATAGCACGTTTTAAGCGCTCATTGTAGCCCTTTTGAATAGGTCCCGGGGGAATTGTTGCCGAGTGCCCGTTGGTGATGAAGGCCCCTGTTTCATCCTGGCGTTTGGTGTTTCCGTCTATATATTTTACGAGGAGGTATTTATCCAATTTGTTCCATTTCTCGAATAGTGCGTCGGCTTCATTTGTAGAGAATGTCGTGAGATATTTTACCGCTCTGCTAGGGGATTTTTTATGCAGGAGAAGAGCCTGTTCATCCGCAGAGGCGATTTTTTCCACCATTTCCTTTTCGTGAGCACGGACATTGGCGACAACCTCGGCACCGATTTCGTCATAGCGCAAATATGCAAACTGCGCAATACGGTTGGTAAGCCAGAACATGGAAGTAGGGGAATACTCTATCATGCTGCCGTTGCCGAGGGCATAGTGGTGAGAAATTGCTGTCGAAGAGGAGTATACGGGAGTCAGAGGTGAAGTGCCCGCATCATCTACGGCAAACCAGAAGATTCCCCCTATCTCATCGGGGAGCCAGTTACGCGCTTGTCCGACAAACCAAAATCCCGTCTGTTGAGTAGCAATTGCTCTTTCATTGATATACTCTTCACCGTCGATTTCAAAGCTCATAGGTCTCCAACGGTAGGGAAGCGTGTTTCCCCCTGCTCCGATATCATTGCGCATATCGAAGGGCGTATCTTCAAAATGGTCCCTCATCATATCGGCAACCATGGTAACAGAGAGTTTGTGCTTTGCCTTAACAAAAAGCGGAAGCCTGTTTTCCGGATTATGCCCCGAAGCATGATCAATATATTTGGACATATCTTCAGCGCCATGTTTATTAAAAAAACTCCAGACTCTCGCCTCGCACCCTCTCATGGCACCAAAATCCAGAGGACAATAGGTATCGGCAAAACTGAATTCCTCATCCTTACCCTCAAATAGCCCCAACTCCCTCGCATGTGAGATTACATCGGGTGAGAAGAGGCAATTTTCCGGATCATTAAGAGGAAATGTGGTAATACGTGCACAGTTGGCATGGGCAGAGATATAGCCGTCAGGTATACGTACAGCCACCCAGACTGCTCCTTTACGGGTATTGACGCCATTTACGACTTCGGGCTTGCGTGCGATGATTTCCAATATCCAGGCCTCCTCAGGATCAGCAAAGGAGATGGACTCTCCTGATGAGGCATAACCATATTGGTCGGCAAGCGAGGTATAAAGCAGTATCGCCTCACGTGCAGTCCGTGCCCTTTGCAGGGTAATATACATAAGTGATCCGTAGTCCAGTATGCCGTTGGGGTCCCTGAGCTCTTCCAACCCTCCCCAGGTTGATTCGCCTATGATAAGCTGGTGCTCATTCATGTTGCCGATGACGTTATAAGTCTTTTCTGCTTGAGGTATAGTACCGAGGTAGCGATCTTTGCCCCATTCATATACGGGGAGCAGTGTGCCTGCCTTGTATTTTGCTGCCGGATAGTGGACCAGCGTTCCATATCTGGTGTGACTGTCAGCTGCGTATGTGACCATTACGGAACCGTCGGTAGAAGCGCCTTTTGTAATGATAAGGTTGGTGCAAGTAAAACCTTTGATTGCTAATAGCAGAAGAGCTATTGTAAGTAGTGTACGTTTCATAATCTATTATCAAAATTCAATTGTGAGCCCGTCGTATGCAGGTTCTATGCTGAATGGTTGTTCGTGGAGTTCTTGTTTTAATTGTGCATGTCTAGGTAACTGGTGGGAGAGATGTGTGATAAAGGAGCGCTTTGCTCCAACCCTGCCGGCCACCTCCACAGCCTCGGGGAGCGAGTAATGGGAGATATGAGGCGTGCGTTTGACCGTATTGATGACAAAGAGCGATGTGTCTGTAAGTTTGTCATACTCTTCATCCGGGATGTAATTGGCATCGGTTATATATGAAAGGCTGCCGATGCGGAATCCCAAAATAGGAAGACGGTAGTGCATCACCCTTATCGGAGTGATTGTCACTGCCCTACCGTTTGCTCCTGTAACTGTGAATGGATTCGAATCTATGATTTTTATGTTAAATTCAGGTATTCCGGGGTACTTATGCCGGGCAAATACATAGGAATACTCCATACGGAGAGACTCCTCCACTCTCTCTTCGCAATAAATCGGGGTAGCGCATTTCTCCAAATAGTTGAGGGCACGAACATCGTCAAGTCCTCCCGTGTGATCTTTGTGCTGGTGTGTAAGAATGATGGCATCCAGATGGGAAATATTTTCGCGAAGCATCTGTTGTCTGAAGTCAGGTCCTGCATCTATGAGAATGGAAACCCCTTCATATACCACTAGAGCCGAAGTCCTTAGTCTTTTATCCCTTACATCGGATGAAGAACAAACCTCACATTGGCACCCTATCATAGGTATACCTTGTGACGTGCCTGTCCCTAAAAATGTAATCGTATTGCCCATAACTCACAAAAGTAGTTAAAAAAGATTATTTTTGCGTAACAAACAGACCAATATACCCTTTGAATATGAGCAAAAAAAGTTTCAAAATTGGACTTCTTCCCAAAGTGCTGATTGCAATCGCTCTTGGCATACTCTTCTCGCTATTTCTTCCGGAATGGGCAGTAAGGATTTTTATAACCATCAATTCCATCTTCAGCAATTTTCTTGGTCTGATCATACCATTGCTCATTATAGGATTGATAGCTCCGGGTATTTTTGAGTTGGGCAAGGGTGCGGGGAAACTGCTGCTTATAACTGCTGCAATAGCCTACTTCTCTACGATATTTTCAGGTTTCTTCTCCTATTTTACCGCAAAGTGGAGTTATCCCCGTTTTCTGGGGGATTCGCTTACCTCACTTGGCAATATCGACATGTCCGGCGGTTTACAGCCCTATTTTACCATAGAAATGCACCCACTGATGAGTGTTACGACGGCTCTGGTCATAGCTTTTGTCATAGGCCTCGGCCTAACCTCCGTGAAAGGTGAGACGATGCGTAATTTTATGTTGGATTTCAAGGAGATCATCTATATAGTCATCAGAGGTGTCATTATTCCCATCCTTCCGCTCTTTATCTTCGGAATTTTTCTCCAAATGGGAGCCGAAGGCAAAGTGAGTGCAATTATGGGAATGTTTCTCAAAATCATAGTGATTATCTTCATAATGCATGTAGTGCTACTTGTGATGCAATTTGTAGTAGCGGGAGCGATAGCGCGTAAAAATCCTTTTAAAGCACTTGTCACTATGCTACCTGCCTATATGACCGCACTCGGTACTCAATCCTCTGCTGCAACCATCCCGGTAACCCTCGCCCAGACCATCAAAAACGGGGTGCGTGAAGAGGTGGCAGGTTTCGTAATCCCCTTATGCGCTACCATACACCTTGCAGGCAGTATTCTAAAAATTGTAGCCTGTGCTTACGCAATTTCGCTCAGTATGGGAATGAATGTAGGCCTTGACCTCTACGCCGGATTTATTTTGATGCTCGGAGTCATGATGGTAGCCGCTCCGGGTGTGCCGGGAGGTGCAATTATGGCTGCCATCGGCCTCATTGCCTCGATGCTCGGTTTCGACCCCTCCATGCAGGGGCTTATGATCGCCCTCTACATAGCTATGGATAGTTTCGGTACTGCTGCCAATGTTACTGGTGACGGTGCCATTGCTCTTATCATTAATACCATGAGAACTAAATCTTCAACAAAAACAGCAGTTGCCCAATGAAGCGTATATTATACTTTTTCCCTCTACTGGCCGTTGCACTCCTGATCACGTCAGGTTGTAACCATGCTCCCAAAGATGGCATCCACACCATAACCGTCTGCACCACTACAGACCTGCACGGTGTCTACTTTGACTCCACATATAATGAAGAAGCACGTCTTGCTTCACTCGCAAACGTTTCTAGTTACATTAAACAACTTAGGAAGGAGGGTATCAAGCCGGTACTGATAGATGTAGGAGACAATCTTCAGGGTGATAATGCAGCCTATTATTGCAACTATATTGATACGGTAAACGTACATATTTTCGCAAGAGCTGCCGAATATATAGGCTACGATGCCATAGTAGTGGGCAATCACGATATTGAGGCGGGACATCAGGTCTATGACAGCTTCAAAGAGGGTAACATACCCTATCTTGCAGCCAACGCAATTATTGAGGGAAGTGATGGAGAACCCTACTTTCAGCCCTATACAGTCGTTACCCGCAAAGGCGTCAGGATAGCCATCATCGGTATGACTAATGCCAATATTAAAAGTTGGCTCTCCGAAGAACTCTGGGAGGGAATGGATTTCCTTAAAATATTCGACATTGCGCAGGATTGGGTTGATCGCGTGCATGAAAAGGATAGTCCGCATCTTGTAATACTTGCCTGCCATACGGGTAGTGGAGACGGTCTTCCCGATATTGAAAATGAGGCGCGCTTCCTGGCTTCCAGTGTCAGGGGTGTGGATCTGGTACTTGCCGGCCATGACCATCGTGCCGTTTCGGAAATTATCGACAACCCTGCCGGTGAGGTGTTGTTGATCAATGCGGGCGATCGTGCAACCCTTCTTGGGGAAGCCACATTTGAACTCGAAATTAAGGAGGGTAGTGTGATTTCAAAAAGAGTTGCCTCTTCACGCCTGATCCCGATGGCGGATGTAGAGCCTGATTCCCGTTATTCTGCTCGTTTTAAAAAGGATTTCAAGGCGGTCTATGAATTTGCTAATCGCGAAATTGGTACAATCTCTGAAGAGATCTATTTTGCCGATGCACTGGTGGGGCCCTCCTCATACATAGGTCTTGTACACAAAGTGCAGCTGGATGCATCCGGAGCCGATATCTCCATCACCGCACCTATTTCTAGCAGCGGCATGATTCCTGCCGGAGTCATCAGATATCAGGATCTGGTTTTACTTTATAGATATGAAAATTCACTGTTTGTCGTTGAACTCACAGGTACTCAAATCAAGGATTATCTGGAGCTCTCATATTACAACTGGGTCAATAATATCGGTCCTGCTTATAATTTCGATTCTGCCGAAGGCATCATCTACCGTGTGAAAAAGTCGGCACCGAGGGGCTCTATGGTGGACATTATCTCAATGAGTGACGGATCACCATTCGATCCTGCAAGAAGCTACAAAGTGGCAATAAGTTCATACAGAGCCAGCGGAGGAGGTAATCTGCTAAGGGACGGAGCAGGTGTCAGCCCTGACGCTTTGTCGATTGTTGCCAGATATGGCGATATCAGAACCCTAATCGGAGAGTATATTTCTAAAGTGGGTACTGTGGTGCCGGAAACTCCAACCAACTGGATTTTTGTAAAATAAATCATTGCGGATAGGGGATTTTTATTTATCTTTGTACATTGCGTTATTATGGACGGAGAAGTGATCAATAGTTTGAAAGGCAAAATCGGGCAATTGATTGCAAGATGCGAAAAGCTCGAGAAGGAGAACCTACGCTTTTCAGAAAAGATCTCTGCTCTTGAAGCAACCAACGCAAAACAAATTGATATAATAAAACGATTAAAGGAACAGACAGAGAGACAACAATTGATAGAGGCATTTGGGAACATGCCGGACCGGACGGAGGCGAAGAAGAGGGTTTCGGCCCTTATACGTGAGATAGACAGATGCATAAATCTGCTTAATGACTGAAGAATATGAAACAACGCATCACAATAAAGATTGCAGGGAAGGAATTTGAGTTGGATGTTGAGGCGGCGAGTGAAGAGAAGATACGAGCAGCAGTCAAAAGGATAAACCAAAGGATTTTTGAAAAATCAAATCGTTTTCCTATGGTACCCAGAGAGGAGATTTTGAGTGTAATACTCCTGGAAGAAGAGGTTCGGTTGGTAGAATTTGAAACACTCAGAGATAAGGAGAAAGAGAATTTATTGCAACAATTGCATACCCTGGACGAAAGATTGGGAGAGTATTTAATCGGCCGTTAGTTCCGCTCTTTGCTGAAATCAACGCTAAAAATCATCACGAGCCAACTCGATTGTTAAAAACAGGCCTCTCGTGACCCTGCAAGGGGGATTCCATTTATGGGACATAGGAAGTTTGAGACAGATATCGGAGCTCAAATCTTATTTTATAAGATTTCTGATAGACCGGGCTAACGGCTTTTCTATAAATTGTAAGTATTTCTGTTGTTCGCTTTTTTCAAAAAAGGGAATTTTTGCACTATTTAATACTATATACTTACAATCATGTTTACCACAATTATTATTACAGCGATAGTTTCTGCCGTAGTTACGATAGGAGCCTATCTGCTTGTAAGGGACGTCATATTAAAGAAAAAGAAAGCACAAATCATCATCAATGCTGAAAAAGAGGGGGAAGACATCAAAAAAGAGAAGATTTTTCAGGCTAAGGAAAAATTCCTCCAACTCAAGAGCGAACATGAGACCTTCATCAATGAACGCAATGCTCAGGTTCAGCAATACGAAAATAAAGTAAAACAGAAGGAACTGGTACTCAACCAGCAAAATTCCGAGCTGGGTCGTAAACAGAAAGAGGTGGACAGCATTCGCGAGAATCTCAAAAGTCAGCTCGATATTGTAAACCGCAAGAGCGAAGAATACGACAAATATAAGAACGAGGTCATTTCCAAACTTGAGGAAGTTGCAGAAATGACTGCGGCAGAGGCTAAAAACCAACTTTTGGAGAGCATGAAAGCCGAAGCCAAGACCGAAGCGATGTCCTACATCAGCGATGTGATGGATGAGGCGCGTATGACGGCCAGCAAAGAGGCAAAACGCATAGTAATTAATACCATCCAGCGTACTGCACCTGAGACGGCCATTGAAAATGCGGTTACTGTCTTCAATATAGAAAGTGATGAGATCAAAGGACGTATCATTGGTCGTGAAGGGCGTAATATCCGTGCACTCGAAGCTGCAACCGGCGTGGAGATAGTTGTTGATGATACACCCGAAGCCATTCTTCTCTCTGCATTCGATCCTGTCCGTCGTGAAGTGGCCAGACTCGCACTTCACCAGTTGGTAACGGACGGGCGTATTCACCCTGCGCGAATAGAAGAGGTTGTGGCTAAGGTACAGAAACAGTTGGATGACGAGATTATGGAGACGGGGAAGCGCACCTGTATCGATCTGGGTGTCCACGGACTGCATATGGAATTGATCCGCTTGATAGGCCGTATGAAGTACCGTTCCTCTTATGGACAAAACCTACTCCAGCACTCACGGGAAGTGGCCAATATTTGTTCCACAATGGCTGCTGAGCTTGGTCTCAACGCAAAGGTTGCCAAACGTGCCGGCCTCCTGCACGATATAGGAAAGGTTTCCGATGAGGATTCGGAGTTGCCCCATGCTTTACTGGGTATGCGTATTGCGGAAAGATATAAGGAGAAACCGGAAGTTTGCAATGCCATAGGCTCTCACCATGAAGAGATGGAGATGAAATCTCTCATAGCTCCGCTGGTAATGGTGGGTGATGCCATTTCGGGCGCACGCCCGGGTGCTCGCCGCGAAGTTATCGAATCTTATATCAAACGCCTAAAAGATATGGAAGGCATCGCCCTTTCACATCCGGGTGTTACCAAGACTTATGCAATACAGGCCGGAAGGGAGCTGCGCGTAATAGTAGGGGCTGAAGAGGTTTCAGATCAACAGTGTGATGCTCTGTCTGCCGACATAGCCCGCAAAATTCAGGAGGAAATGGTTTACCCCGGTCAAATCAAGATTACAGTCATCCGCGAGACTCGAAGTGTCGCATTTGCAAAATAAATTATCATGGAAGAGAATAAAAACACAGGAATCAGTATCACTCCCGAAGTGGCAAGGGGAGTCTATTCTAACCTTGTATTTATCAACCACTCCAATTCAGAATTTGTGCTTGACTTTATACAGGTGATGCCCGGAATGCCCCAGCCTAATGTCAATAGCCGCATTATCCTGGCTCCGGAACATGCCAAACGTCTTTTGAAGGCGCTTGAGGACAATGTAGGCAAATACGAAATGACTTTTGGTGAGATAGTTATTCGTGAACCACAGCCTGCCAATGTGCCTCCGATGGCATTCGGCGGAGAAGCGTGAAGTAGTATGTAGTATGTAGTATGGAGTATGTAGTATGTAGTGTGACGCTCCAAACCAGCTACTAAATAATTTACTCAGAACTACTGACTACTTACTCAGAACTAATAAAAATGGGGGTCACATCATGATGTGACCCCCATTTTTTGAACTATTCGTATCTATTCCTTTACAAAATCTCAACTGCCTTCATTCCGATGCTGATTGCCTGCTCATTCATCGGTATCAGACCGTGATGGCGTTCCGGAAGGGACTTCCTGAGCCCTTCAAGTACATTATCCATAGTCACGAGAGGCTTCACTTTGAGGTATGCACCAAGAACAATCATATTGTAGGCTTTAGCATTGCCAAGTTTTGCAGCCTCATCTGCCGCAGCTATGCGACAAACTTTTATATCTTTCCTTTCGGGATGGCGCGTAATGCCATTAGGATCGTAAATGAGGACTCCTCCCGGCTTTACCCTACTCTCAAACTTGTCGAGCGACTGCTGATTGAGTATGATTGCAGTGTCAAATCTGCTGAGTATGGGCGAACTGATCTTATTGTCGCTGAGAATGACGCTGACATTACAGGTGCCACCACGCATCTCAGGGCCGTATGACGGCATCCAAGTGACTTCCTGATCCTGCATTATGCCTCCATAAGCCAAAATCTTGCCCATAGAGAGGACTCCCTGTCCTCCGAAACCTGCTATAATAATCTCTTCTTTCATATTCATATCATCAATTTTATTAATCACAATAATCTAGAGGTTCTTAACGATCCTTCATATCACCAAGGGGATACTCGGGGAACATATTCTCCTCCATCCATTTATTTGCCTCTACGGGCGACACTTTCCATCCGGAATTACAGGTACTTACCACCTCGATAAATGATGTTCCTTTGTCCATCATGGAGTTTTCGAAAGCTTTGCGTATGGCTCTCTTGGCTTTGCGTACCGCACCGGGAGTCTGTACGGATTGCCTGGTCACGTAGCAAGTGCCATCGAGTTGAGCAAGAAGTTCGGTAATTTTTAGAGGGTAGCCGTTGAGTTTAACGTCACGTCCGTATGGGGTTGTGGCTGTCACCTGCCCGATCAGGGTAGTAGGAGCCATTTGGCCTCCGGTCATGCCGTAGATTGCGTTGTTGATAAAGATAACTACTATATTTTCTCCACGGTTGCAGGCATGCAAAATCTCGGCAGTACCTATCGAAGCGAGGTCACCGTCTCCCTGATATGTGAATACATATTTGTCGGGCATCAGGCGTTTGGTGGCAGTTGCAAGTGCCGGAGCGCGTCCATGTGCAGCTTGCTGCCAGTCTATGTCAAGGTAGTTGTAGGCGAATACGGAGCAGCCCACAGGAGAAATACCTATGGTCTTATCCTGAATTCCCATCTCCTCAATAACCTCGGCAATAATCTTGTGGACCGTGCCGT
>Ga0255347_1001612_pt1 | contig 34996 bp, 28 predicted proteins | sample wastewater_treat_2_FD_192479 | JGI IMG/M metagenome (GOLD analysis project Ga0255347, IMG submission 192479) | Wastewater microbial communities from Lulu Island WWTP, Vancouver, Canada - plant24 | ecosystem: Engineered > WWTP > Wastewater > Unclassified | place: Canada: Vancouver, British... | reverse complement strand
AATACCTGTCGTCAGGTGAATGAGATGCGCGACAGCGCTTTTACTGTCTTCCGATCCGAAAATCTTCTTAAAGAGATAGTCGTTTCGGACACTTATGGGGATGCCTTCCAGCGTCAGATTGTCAGTTGTGGATGACGAGTTGTTCTTTTCCATGGTCTTTCCTCTTTCGGAGTCTAAGCCAACGAAAAATCAACTCAAATAAACTAAAATAAATATGGCTTAACTAGATTGTAGCATGATTTTTTTCGTGCAATTTTGTTTTCCCGAAACAATTTGCACAAACTGTCTAACTGAAAGCCAATCTGATTTTAGCTTTGAATGAGATCGGTGTCTGATTTAAACAGTGATATGATAGAAACGTGAATACAATCCCGGAAAAAATGACGCGGTATGCGGTCGCGACGGAGTTTGACGGTTCGGCTTTCCACGGATGGCAGCGACAGGATAATGCGCCTTCCGTTCAGGCTTGCCTTGAGGACGCATGGTTGTCGCTGACGGGAGAAGCGATTACGTTGCGCGGGGGAAGTCGTACCGATGCCGGAGTCTCCGCAATCGCGCACGTCTCGGATTTTGCGTCTGCTACTTCTATCCCGCCGGATAGAATCGCGAGAGCATGGAACACAAAACTCCCGGAGTCTGTCGTTGTCCGAGCCGCCGTATGCGTGCCCAACAGTTTTTACGCGCGATACGACACACTCGGCAAGACATACCGGTATGCGATTTTGACGGGTGAAACACGGCCGGTCATTAAGCGCCGCACGACGGCATTCGTGCCGGGCGAGCTTGATCTCGACGCCATGCGTGCGGCGAGCGAAATTCTCCTTGGAACGCACGATTTCTCTTCTTTTATGGATCAGGGATCGCCGACAAAGCGTCTCGTCAGAACGCTTCATGACATTCAAATCGATGGGTGTAAAGAGCTGGCGATCACGATGACGGCTGACGGGTTTCTCTACCATATGGCGCGTATCATTGCGGGGACGCTCGTGTACGTCGGTCAGGGTAAAATATCCGTGCGTGAACTCGATTCCATCATTGAAGCGCGCGACAGAGTGTGCGCAGGCCCCACGATGCCTGCGGAAGGACTCGTCTTGGAACGCGTCTATTTCGCCTCTGAGTTATTCGGCGATGACTGCTGGCCGTATGAAGATGAAAGGCGCGAATCGAAGCGGGCGTCGCTCCCTTTGGAGGAACCTCCGCATTCATCGCGTCATGAGGGTTAGACGTAAGGTGAGTGGCGTGACCTTGCTACGTATCTGAAATAGTATAAAATGCCTATTGGAGTAAAGGCTGAAGGAGAGAGCGTATGGGGAAAAAACGGAGTGACCGAAATAACTTGTCGATGCTCACCGATTTTTATGAACTTACCATGTCGAACGGATATTTCAAGACGGGAATGAAAGAAACGATCGCCGTTTTTGACATGTTCTTTCGAAATGTGCCGCAACGCGGCGGATTCGCCATTATGGCGGGGGTCGAACAGCTTGTCGATTATTTACTAAACCTTCATTTTTCGGAAGAAGACCTCGACTATCTGAAGGGCTTGGGTCTGTTTGATGATGATTTCATCGACTACCTTCGACATTTTGAGTTCGCTTGTGATGTATGGGCCATACCGGAGGGAACGCCGATTTTCCCGGGCGAACCGATTGTCAAGGTCAAAGGTCCCATCATTCAAGCGCAGCTGATTGAGACAATGCTTCTTCTGACCGTCAATCACCAGAGCCTTATCGCCACGAAATCCTCGCGCATTCTGCGCGCCGCCCAAGGGCGCGAGATCATGGAATTCGGTGCCCGGCGCGCACAGGGAGTCGACGCATCGGTACTCGGTGCTCGTGCCGCCTACATTGCCGGAGTCGCCGGGACATCCTGCACACTCGCCGGCATGATTTTTAACATCCCTGTATTGGGTACGATGGCACACAGCTGGGTTCAGGCGTTCGATACGGAGTACGAGGCGTTCAAAGCGTATGCGTTGGCATACCCCGATCATTGTCAACTCCTTGTCGATACGTATAACACGCTGAAATGCGGCGTGCCGAACGCGATACGTGTGGCGAAAGAGGTTTTGGAGCCGATGGGATGCCGATTAAAGGCGATTCGTATCGATTCGGGGGACCTTGCCTATCTGTCGATCAACGCACGTAAAATGCTTGATGAGGCGGGCATGGAGGACTGTTCCATTACGGTCAGCAGTTCCGTCGACGAGCAGCTCATCCGAGGGCTTCTACATCAGGGAGCGAAGATCGATTCGTTCGGTGTCGGCGAACGCCTGATAACTTCGCGCGATGATCCTGTTTTCAACGGTGTCTATAAGCTTTCCCTCGTCGAGGAGAACGGCGTCGCCGAACCGCGTATGAAACTCTCCGACAACCCCGAAAAAGTGACGAACCCAGGCGATAAACAGGTTTACCGCCTCTACAACAAAGAGACCGGTTTCGTTGAAGCTGACCTGATTACGTTGGTCCATGAGACGATCGATGAGTCGAAACCGCTGACGATTTTTGACCCGGCACACACGTGGAAGCGCAAAACACTGTATAACTTCAGAGCGGAACCGCTGCTTCAGCCAATCTTCATAAAGGGTAAATCGTGCTATCAGGCACGTGACATAGAAGAAATTCGAGCGTATTGCCAAGAGCAGCTCGACACGCTGTGGGATTCGATCAAACGTTTTGAGAACCCGCAGGAGTATTACGTCGATCTTTCGCAGGAGCTTTGGGAGTTGAAGGAGAAGTTCCTCCACGGCGAGATCGAGCTAAAAGGATAATCGGATGAAATTTGTTGAGACACACAATCATTTGACAGGCTGGTCGCCCGACGCGAAACAGACGTTTGAAGAGCTCGAATCTATTTCTATTGAAAGGGGATTGCACGGATTCGCCATATCCGACCATCACGATCTTGATGTTTTCTCGACGGAGAAGAATCTATGGGAAGTCGACGTTCCTTCTTACGTTGAGACGTATTACGATCGTCGGCGTATGCCGTCGAAACGAAACGCGGGCGATAAGCCGGGATTTCTTTTGTCGTTGGAGTTCGGCTGGACGCCGGATAACGGCGCGCAATTGAGAGAGTTGGATGAACAATATCCCTTTGACTACACGATTGTCGCCGTCCATTTCTATGATGGACTGGATCCCTATTTTCACAGGGAAGAAATCTATACGGAATCATTTGGAGAATTCTATCCGCGCATCATCGACATGATCGAGCAATCGGCGAGAGAGCTCTCATGTTCTCGCATCGTGGCGCACTACGATTTCTTCTCGCGCTATGCGCCGCTGGTCAAGTCGAAAATGCTATACAGGCATGCCCCCGATTCGTTCGACAGACTCTTCAGAACGATGCGGGCGAACGAGCAAATCCTTGAAATCAATACGGGGACGATCAGCGCCTTGATCAGGCACAAAGGTTATACGTTGGAAGAGGCCATGCCGGATCCGCTAATTCTAAATAGATACCGTGAGCTTGGAGGGCGATTTCTGACGGTCGCATCGGACGCCCACCGCGTCGAGCAGAACGGTCGCTACGTGATGGAAACCATCGCTTACCTGAACAGTCTCGGCTTCGAAGAGTTCGCCTGGTTTGAAGAGCGTGAACTGCACTTCAGCAGGATTGTGCTTTGAGCAATACAAACAACTTCCTAATGCATTACTTACACTTTTGCCGATGAGCAATTCAGATTGTTTTTTCGTTCGCCGTTACTTTATCTTCATCTCGCGCTTGAACGATTTCAAGCACATGTCGAATAACGGCATCGACGACTTGATGCGTTCCAAGGATACACAGTAGGACACACGAAGATAGCCGGGGCATTCGAAGCTGTCAGACGGCACGATGAGGAGATTGTAATTCAATTTCGCGTAATCGGAGAAGGCTTGTGCATCGCCTCCCGGCGCTTCAATGAACATATAGAAAGCGCCTTCCGGCTTAACGCAGTTGTAGCCGACCGCCGTCAAGCCTTCGTACATAGTCCGACGGTTGAGGTCGTAAGAGGCGAGATCGGGTTTGACGGCGGCGCAGAGTCTGACGACTTGCTGTACCAACGACGGCGCGCAGACGTATCCGAGCGATCTCGCCGAGCCGGCGATGGCGTCACAGATATCGCGAGCGGCATCGGCTTCGGGGTGGACGAGCGCATAGCCGATGCGCTCTCCCGGCATGGAGAATGCCTTGCTGTACGAGTAGCAGACGATTGTGTTTTTGTAGATATTTGGTATGAACGGTGTGGTCAAGCCTTCATAGACGAGTTCGCGATACGGCTCGTCGGAGACGATATAGATGGGGCGGCCTATGTCACGCGCTTTTCTGTGTAGGAGGTCGGCGAGCGCTTCCAGTTCCTCCGTCTTGTAGATGCGTCCCGTCGGGTTGTTGGGCGAGTTCAGGATGATCCCTCGTGTCGCCGGCGTGATGGCGGTCTCGATTCCCTCAAGCGAAATGCCGAAATCGGGCAACTTCGGCAGGACGACGACGAGCTTCGCACCTTGTCCTTCGACATAGCATACGTACTCGGGAAAATGCGGAGCCAAGGTGATAAATTCATTTCTCTCGCCCGTGATTGATAGAGCGCGAAACGTGATCGACAGCGCCGCCGCGGCGCCGCACGTGACGTAAATCGATTTTTCATCATACTCACACCCATATTCGCGATTGATTTGATCCACGATCGCTTTTCTGACCTCAAGATCGCCGGGGGCACTTGTATAACCGTGTAACGTGAGGGGATCGCACTCCTTTAACAGTGAGAAAAAAGCCTCGTTAATCTGAGGAGGTGGGGGAACGCTCGGATTCCCAATGCTGAAATCGAAGATCGACGCGCTACCCACTTCGCGCGCCTTTTGTTTACCGTACTCGAACAATTCACGTATAGCGGAGCGCTGGCGGCCATAAGCGAGAGAAAAATCTGAGACTAAAGGTTTCACGTTTTGATCAGTCATCTCGAATCCTTTCAATTATGCGTTTTCTTTTCGAGCCATGGAGCGACCCAGCTCGAACGCCTTGCGGTTGATATCTAAAAACTTTGTCGGCACTTGTTTCACAAGGGCGCTGTCCCAATCGAGATTGCCCATGTCGAAGGCTTCAACCATCGCGCCCAACAGGATGATGTTCATGACGCGCGCGTTGCCAAGTTCGATCGCCGCTTGTCCTGCGTTAAAGGCGATCACGTGAAAAGCTTTTGAGAGTTCTTCGATGTAATTGTCCGGATATGTAGCCGCCCCCGATGCGACGGGCAGAGGCATGATCTTGTAGTCATTGACGACGATGATGCCGTCTTTTTTAAGGACGGGAGTGGTGCGCACGGCCTCCATCTGCTCAAAAGCGACGAGAATATCGGCGGCGCCTTTGCCGACGAGGGGAGATTCGACTTTCTTACCGTAGCGGACAGTTGTCGAGACGCTACCGCCTCGTTGCGCCATGCCGTGGATTTCGCTCATTTTGACATCATATCCCGCGTCGATCAGAGCCGTTGTCAACACGCGGCTGACGAGAATGGTACCCTGTCCGCCGACGCCGGCAAGGACAATCGTTCTGACATCGTTGTTCATCACTCTTCCTCCTTATAGATCGCGTCGAATGGACAGACCTGCATACAGACAGTGCAGCCTATACAGAGATTCGGATCGATCGTCGCTTTTCCGTCCTCAAAGAACACGGCGGGACAGCCGACCGTGAGACAACGACGGCAACTCTTACATTTGTCGCGGTCGACAACACAGAGAGCCCGTTCGTGCTTGATGCGCTTGATCAGGACGCAGGGACGCTTGACGATGATGGCGCACGGTTCTTCACAGGCGATCGCCTCGTCAACAGTCTTGTTCATGGCGTCGAGATCTTGCGGGTCGACAGTGAAAATCTTTCTATATCCGACGGCTCGGAAGATCGCTTCCATTGAAACGACATTGGCGATTTCTCCCATGAGTGTGTAACCGGTACCGGGGTTGTCTTGTTGACCCGTCATGCTCGTGATGCTGTTATCGAGGACGACGGGGATGACATGTCCGTTGTTGTATAGAATCTCGATCGCACCCGTGATACCGCTGTGGAAGAACGTGGAGTCGCCCAACACGCCGAAGATCGTTTTCTTCTCGCCGATCTGTTCAAAGGCTTTTGACATGCCCATCGCGATCGTGAATCCTCCGCCCATGCAGATGACGGAATCGAGCGAAGACAATGGCGGAGAGCCTCCAAGCGTGTAGCAGCCGATATCTCCGGCGACGATCACGTTTTTACGCTTTGACAAAGTATAGAAGAAGCCGCGATGCGGACATCCGGGACAGAGTACGGGCGGTCGTGGGATAGCTTTCGCATCGACTTCCCGCGTGGCGACCTTTTCGCCCGTGAGCGCCTCGCGCAACAGCGTCGGATTCAGCTCGTACATGGGCGGCACGACATCTTTGCCGGTGCAGTCGATACCGGCAGCTTTAATCTCCGTTTCCATGAACGGGTCGAGTTCTTCGATCACATAGAGCGTCTCGACGCTTTCGGAGAACTCGCGGATCAAGTTCATCGGCAGAGGATTAGTAAAACCGAGTTTTAAGAACGATGTATCTTTCGGAAAAACTTCCTTGGCGATGAGCATCGCGCCTCCGGCGCTAATGACGCCGATTTTACCGCCGCGCTTTTCGACGACATTGAAGGGTGAAGTCTCGGAATACTCGGCAAGACCTTTCATCTTCTCTTCCAACTCAACGCGGTGCACCATCGCATTTGCCGGCGAGGCGATGTATTTTTTCGTATTGCGGCTGTAGGGGAACGCTTCAAGCTTCAAGGGTTCGCCGAATTCAACAAGACTACGCGAATGGCTGACGCGCGTCGTCATGCGGAAAAGAACGGGGATGTCGAAGCGTTCGGAGACGTCAAAGGCCTCGCGCATCATGTCGAGGCACTCTTGGCTGTCTGACGGTTCAAACATCGGGATTTTCGCTGCTTTCGCATAATGGCGGTTGTCCTGTTCGTTTTGCGACGAGTGCATACTCGGATCATCGGCGGAGATGATTACAAATCCGCGCCCGACACCGTTATAAGCCGCCGTAAAGAGCGGATCGGCGGCGACATTGAGTCCGACGTGTTTCATCGCGGCGACTGAGCGGACGCCTGCGATCGAAGCACCGTATGCGACTTCCGTCGCCACTTTCTCATTTGGAGCCCATTCGTGGTAGATGCTCTCATATGGATGGAGATTCTCGAAGATTTCCGTGCTCGGAGTTCCGGGATAAGCGCTGCCGACGCGCACATCGGCTTCATACAGACCTCGCGCGACGGCTTCGTTACCCGACAAAAAATGCTTCATGACATGTCCTCGTTTCTGCTTCGACGAGACTGCATAAGTCCGTCTTTTAAACATTCTAACAAGACACGTTATTGAAATGCAATTGTGAGAGATTCATTCAGGTTCGGACATGACGGCGGAGCTGATTGACTCGTAATGAACAGAACGGGTGTATTCGCGATCGAGAGTGATCCAGAGAATGATGTTTTCATTTTGTTCGTGCATTTTTTCATGGATGAGGTCGAACACTTCCTCGTCGCTCAAGGCACAGGGGCCTTTTTCATGTATATCGAAAGATGCAACGAGTTTCCTGTCTTCCGTATGGAACAAGTGAAAGCTGTGTATGTCGAAACCGTGCTCGATCGATGCCGTCACTTCCTCAAGTTGCGTCAGGATTTCCCTGTAAGTCTCGTCCTGTATGTTAGCCGGATCGGCGCGGACAAGCAACTCAATATCCAAGTCACGTTTGATCCTGCGCTCAATTCTGTCGACGATGAGATGTGCCTCGAGAAAGCTTTCGCGGCTGTCGAGATCGACGTGAGCCGTCGCGTGTACACGCCCCGGGCCGTAATTATGTACGATCAGATCGTGGACGCCGAGAATACGACGGTCTGTTTCCAAAATACGTTCGATGATCGTCTCGGTCAACTCGACGGGCGGCTTGGAGCCGATAAGGAGTGTGACCATCTCGCGGATGATACCGATCGCGGACCATGCGATGAGAAGGCTTACGAGAAGCCCCGCCGGTCCGTCAATATTTAAACCCCACAGCGCATAAGCAGCCGTTGCAACCAGCACGCCGCTCGTCGCCCACACGTCGGCGAGACTGTCCTGCGCCGCGGAAAACAAAACGGTCGAGACGATTTTCTTGCCGCGATAACGGTAAAAAAAGAATTGGAAGAGTTTCACCCCGATTGAAGCGAAAAGAGCGACGAGTGTCCAGATGTCCGTCTTCAACGGCTGTGGCGTAACTGTGCGGAGCAGTGACTGATACCCGAGCTGTACGGCGACAATGAGCATCCCGATCGCGATGACGGACGAAGCGATATATTCAAAACGCGCGTGTCCGAAGGGGTGCTCTTTATCTGCCGGTTTCGACGCCATGGCAAGAGAGACAATTGACACGACGGAACTGAATGAGTCTGACAAATTGTTCCAGCCGTCCGCCAAGATGGCAATACTGCCGGAAATAACACCGATAAACATTTTGAGCGCGGCGAGAAGTATGTTCATGAACAGACCGAGAATCGACGCCTTCATATTCTCCTTTTGGCGACCTTGAGAAGGGGAGAGAACAAAGTCGAGCCCACTTGTCTCTATCACTTGTTTGTTCGTGTTCTTGTCTTCTTGCATCGCGATTGATTCCCGGGATTCTCTCGTGTGTTTTTTCACGCCTTAGTGCGGCGCATGCTGTTTGACGTATCGGTCTTCATTATACATATTGGAACCGTTATTAAAATGTTATTTCACTACCTGTTGAAAGGTAGTCGATCCGATCGCCCATCTTGGCTTTCAGGATCTTGTAAGGCTCCAACCCCGTGCAATGACAAGTGTAATACTTTACCTTTGTGCTCAAGAGGTATTGTGAGATTTGATCGAGCGTTTCAAGGTTCTCATGACCGCCGGAACTGCTTGACAAATGAAATCCGCCAATCACGCAATCAGGCATTCGTCCTTTGATCGAACAAAAATGCTCGAGGATATTGACGATTCCGTTATGTGCGCAGCCCGTTATCAAAAGATTTTTACCGTCTTCCTCTATGATGAGGTTCTGCTCGTGTGCGAAGGTGTCATCGGTCATATGTCCATCGCATTCTTTGAGCAATCCTCTGTTCGATATCGGGAGCGGTTCCTTCTGAGCGATATGCGAGAATAATTGGATGCCGCTGCTGATGAAGAAGCGGTCCGACGTGAAGACGATTCGCTTGTCGTGCTTCAAGTATTCATCGAGACCTATGTACTCCAACGTGCCGTTCGGGCGGGAAGCGTAATATTTCTCGAACGCGAGCCGATGCAGGAAAACTTCGGCTTTTTCGTTTTCCCGCAAAAACGCTTTCAGACCTCCGCCGTGGTCGTAATGTCCGTGGGAGATCACGAGGAAATCGACGTCGGCGATGTTCACGCCGAATTTTTTCGCGTTTTGAAAAAACAGCTCGCTTGCGCCCACATCGAACAATATTTTATGTTTCGCCGTTTCAATATATAGACTAAGACCGTGCTCACAGCCGAGATCATCAGTTATGGTCGTGTTTTCCACCAGAGCTTTGATCAACATTGACTTAAGTCTCCTTATTTATGTCGTGCGAGTCCACATCACGGCATTAATATTCCAAAAGGTAGGCGAGCTTAATCCGCGCGCTCGCCATCATCCATATTCATTCTAATCAAAAATAACCGGAGTGTCCTCCGGCTATCCTCAATATCGACTTAAAGGTCTTCCAATTGCTTTTCGATCGCTTCGAGTCGACTTTGTAAAAAGCTTTTGCGCTCATTGAGCCATTCTTTTTGTGATTTTGATGTATCGCTGTACATGCCGTACCCGCGACCAAAACCCCTGCCTGCACCACGGCCGATACCTCTGTCGCAATTGCGACCGAAACGGCGTCCGCGGCCAAGTCCTCGGCCCATGCCGAAGCCGATTCCGCGATCTTCCGCATCATTGCCGGCACATAATCCAAAACCTCTTCCGGTCATCGGTCCTGCCCCCATCGGGCCGGTTTTATCTCTTCTAGGCATCTTGTCCACCTCCTTTTTTAATTTATGGCATATGCCATCTATAGCTATTATACATAGTTATCGGCATATGTCAATAACCATGCGTTACCGTTTAAGATGTGAACAGAAACCTCGCTTCCTGTAATGTTGATCGCCAATGGTTGGACACGTTACCTTTCGTGTATTGTGCATGGACTGTCCGAGCAGAGTAGCTTTAACTATGGCTTCAATGAGGTAGCGGGAACAATATAAATGCCTGTTTTTGGATCCTTCATTACTGCCTCACAATGTCCCACAACGATGCACATGAATGTCGGTTTCTTTTCTACGTGATTAGAAAATCGTGAAAGGCTCGCTATTGCGTCTTGAATGCCTCTTTGGCTCAGTTTGATCTCAAAGGCTGCGTAGCTGCCGTCATTAAATTCAATGATTGCATCCACTTCATCTCCTGATGCATGATCACGAAAGTGATAAAGATGACCACCAAGATAATCGGTATAAATTCTGAGATCTCTTTCTACCAGTGCTTCAAACAAGAGACCGAACGTTTTGTGGTCATGGAGCAATTTGTCTGCTGTCAGATTCAGACTTGCACAACAAAGCGAAGGATCGACGAGATGCCTCTTTGCTGTTTTCCCAACTCGTGAGGATGAACGGTATTGCACACTATAGGCTTCTTGATTTGCGGTAAGGTACAAGCTATCCAAAACACCGAGGTAATCTTCAATCGTTGTTCGGCTGCGTATACGCTGTTCCTCGTTTTCATGCTCTTCAATATCCCTTACAAATGTAGCGACACCGGCGAGTGTTGTTTCATTTCGAGAGAGAGAGCGAAGCAGCATACGCATCTTATTAGGATCTCTTTTTCGGGTTCTTGCCTCATGCATATCTTTTGTAACGATCGCTTCGATATAACTTTTCGGTATAATGCCACTATCATCTTCCTGCATGTTTATGTTTGCCGGCCACCCGCCTCTGACGATCAAATGCGCAAGTGTGTCGAGCTCAACCTTGCCTGTATGGCCTCCTTGCAACTTCCCATTGAGCATATCGCTAATGGATGCCTCTCCCGTCGAATCGCCGGATTCATATAGACTCATTGGATGCATGCGGATCGTGGCAATCCGTCCTGTTCCGGAATGATAGATCTCACCACTTGACGTAGCACCAAGGGATGTCGAGCCTGTGAGAATGAATTTTCCTCTTTCATGGCTACGATCGCATTCATGACGAACGGCATCCCATATACTTGGAACAATCTGCCACTCATCAATCAGCTGCGGCCTCGCTTCAAGAAAAATGTATTTAGGATCAATATTTGCCATATCTCTCTGACTTCGATCAGTCATATACGTTACGCTGTTTGCGTGATTCAATCCGGTCCATGTCTTGCCACACCATTTTGGTCCTTCAATGGAAACTGCCCCGAAAATCCTCAAGTATTTTGAGACTTTATCATCGACTAATCTGGTCATGTATCCGTCTTTTGTCAGACTCATTGCATTCACCTCCTGTGCGTATGGTAACATGCTGTTGGTAACTTTTCAATATTTTTGCTATACACTTTTCAGAAGAATCACTAGTAGTTTTTCAGACGATCTGTTAGCCAATTTTCAAGAAAGCCGTCGTTTACTTTTTACTTTTCGTATACAGCGGTAATGAGCCGCTCTTAGGCTTTCAGCACAAAGTGATCGACGCGAACAGCAACCGATCGATGGGTCAAAACTCTATCCGTTTGAACAGGTTGTCTCCGTTTGCTTCAGAAAGGGCGCCGTAACGTTCGACGGTGCTTTACAATGGTGACAATGGATACTATGTTTCGAATATTAATACGCGACGTAAACGAGCGAGGCCAGGGTGTGGGCACTGTCCTTAACGATGGTCACAATGACTCTGTTAATGCGAGCGATCTTGACAGGGGAAAAGTCTGTTTCGTTAACGGCGCACTTCCCGGAGAAGTTGTCACTGCACGTCTTATCGAAGATAAGCGAAATTATCGGGTGCTCGATTTGGTCGATGTTGAGGTACCAAGTCCTGATCGCGTACTTCCTGATTGTCCGTACTACCCGGAGTGCGGGAGTTGCCAATTGCGTCATCTCCACTACGACGCGGAACTTCGACTCAAAGAAAACCGAGTCCGTCATTTTCTCTCAAGGCTTGAAGGCGCCTATCCCGCGAAGTTCTTGCCGATCATAGGTGTGGGGGATACGAGACATTATCGGGGGAAGAGCATTTTCCCGTTCTCCCAAGAGGATGGTATCGTGACGATTGGCCAGTATCGCCGAGGGACGAATGATCTCATCGACATTCGATGTTGTCTCGTTCAAAGCGAGGTCTCGCTCGCCCTTGTCAATACTGTTCGTGAACTAGCAAACATGGATGAGGTGACGGCATACGATCGAACGACACAACAAGGCATCTTGCGTCATCTCGTTGTTCGGACAGGTTTTGCATCTCGCCACGTCATGCTGGTCTTCGTTGTCAATGACCCGTCTGTCAAAGAGACGATTTTGTCTTGGGTGCCTGCCCTTGAGGAAACAGTGTTGGATGCGGGATATACGCTTAAAAGTGTTTGGATGAATCTCCAAACTTCGCGCGACAACAGGATTTTGTCAGACGATTATCGGTTCTTATTTGGTGAAGAGACGATTGAGGAAGAGATCAATGGATTACGTTACAAAATATCGCCGGATAGTTTCTTTCAAATTAATCCTGTACAAACAGAGAAGCTTTTTCGCGAAGTCGTAAAGGCCGCGAACACCAAACCGGGTGATCGCGTTCTCGATCTTTATTGTGGCGTGGGCGCCATCGCTCTTCAGTTAGCAAGCGACATCGCAAGCCATGCGCAAGGATCCGGTGAGGTGATCGGTGTTGAGATCGTGGAGGCGGCTGTCGATAATGCGCGCGACAATGCAAAGTTAAACGGCATCGAAAACGTTCACTTTATCAAGGCTGAAGCGTCCAAGTGGCTTCACGAACAAAAGGACAAACTGATGATTGATGTCATCGTCGTTGATCCGCCGCGAAAAGGGCTTGATCACACCGCTCTCGATGTCATTCGAAACGCCAATTGCGAACGACTTATTTATGTCAGTTGCAATCCCGCGACACTTGCCCGCGATCTCGATCTCCTGAGCGACCGCTATCAAATCGTTGACATTCAACCTGTTGATATGTTTCCGCGCACGATGCATGTGGAGACCGCGGTAATTCTGAGCAAGAAAAATGCGAATGCGATGAACTGTGTGGAGATAGACGTCGGTGCTGAAGATTATTGCAAACACGGGAATCTTTGATTTCCTGCTGAATGAGAATAGTTGGTGTCTTTAGTGTTTTTAGGGAACATCTCTGAGATGTCGTAACGATTTGAAAGGATTGCATAATGGTAATTTTAGTGATTCGACATGGTGAATCTGAAGCGGATATTCTTGATGTCCACGAGGGAAGAGCCGATTTTGAACTGACGAAAAGGGGGCATATGCAGGTCGCTGCCTTGGCGAGATTTGTAGCGGATAATTTTAAACTCACACGAATCTATACAAGCACCCTTAAAAGGGCAGCTCAGACTGCGAAGCGTCTGTCAGAGGAAACCGGAATTCAGATTGAGTTTGATTCAGATCTAATGGAATTCAACAACGGGCTGTTAGCCGGTCTTTCCCGTGAAGAGGCGGATCGGCTCTATCCTAAAATGGAGAACACTCCAGTCGATAAAGCGGTTTACGGCCAGGAATCAAAAGTGGAATTTCGTAACAGGGCTGTAAGCGTACTGAATAGGATTCTTAAGGAAAATGATCCGGAAGCCGTCATCGCCATTGTGACGCATGGCGGGATGGTGAACCAACTGTACGGCGCTTTGTTTCATACGCCGGTCGGAGAGAACGCTTTCTTTTGCACAGACGATACCGGAATCCACATTTGGAAAATCACGAATCATGGCAGTTATGTTTTGAAGGCTAACTTAGATGACCATACACGGGGAATATAATATTCAAGTTTATCAAAGTGGTTGTTGTCCACATATTAACTTGGCAGATAATTAATGCTTGAGAGTTTTGTTATCCAATGAGTACGACATCGAGATAGTTATTTTGATATCTCAAGTCGTGATTTGACGATAGACTTGTTGCTAGCGAGGCAATTAGGAATTTGTGGCTGCAATGATATGAGAAATGAGGTGTGCGATTTGCCCATGAAAATCGATTATTTGGGACACAGCGGTTTTTTCGTTGAGACGGACAGCGTGTTGCCCCTGTTTGATTATTATTCTGGAGATCTTTCGTTTATAGGGCAGAAACCGGACGATAAGCCGCTGATTCTGTCTGTCATGCGTCCGCGGTATGTGCTGCCTATGCACTTCTGGGAAAACAAGGGTATTGTGGATCGGTTTAGAGAGCTTCCCGCTTCACTGGAAGCGGAGACGATCCTGCTGGATACGACTAAAGAAACCCATTGGGAAATATAGCAGAGGAGGATTATATTATGAAATTTAAAACGGTGCATGAAAACTATAGTGCTGTATTTTTAAGCTCTTTTCTTTTTTTCGGTGCATAATTGACTAAAAAAGTGCCCAGTGAAATTAAGAGCAAAGCTGCTAGAAATCTCCAGTTCCATATATCTTCGCTCAGCAACATCCAACCGAAAATTGCGCCAAAAATAGGGTTAAAGGAAATAAAAATAACCACTTGACTCGTAGACTTAATCTTTAAAAGCATCGACCATATGCCGTAAGCTAAGGACGCGATAGACATCAAAACCAGCATGACGGTGATGCCCCGAATATCCGGCACACCTATCTTTCCACCCATCAAAACGGCAAAAATAGCCAATGCTAAACCGCCAAGGAGGAATTGATATCCTGTTAAAGCCATAGGATTGTGCTTTTTGCTGAATTTGCTCATAAAAATATTTGACAGGGCATTCATTAAAGCCGACATCATGACTGCGATTTCACCGTTTAGACGAAATTGCAGGCTAAAACTTTCGTCAACAGAGAGCACGATGATCCCTGCAAGTCCTAACAAAGTCGCCAAAAACTTCCTATTCGTAAAAGCCTCGGTCTTGAAAATCAGGGTTGCGAGTATGACGGTAAAGAACACACTCGTAGTCGTAAGCATGGCACCGACCGATCCGTGTACGACTGCCAAGCCTAAGTATAGAAATACATATTGAGCTGCTGTCTGAAATAGTGCCAAAATAACGATTGGGCTTCCCATACTTTTATTTAGTTTGGGACTCTCGCCTGTCAATAGCTTAGTCAGAAATAAGGTAATAATACCTGCTCCTACAAATCGTATGCCTGCAAACAAAATAATATTGTATGGTGCAGACGTATCGACAGGAAAAAGCTCATATCCGAACTTAATCGTCGGAGAAGCTGCTCCCCAGAGCATCGTACATAAGAGTGCGCCCAAAATCCATCCATGATTTTTGAAAAAATACTTCATGATCTCTCTGTTAAAACTCCAGTACACACGATTATACAGCTGAAGCGTTATCGATAAAGTCTGCTTTACATATTGTAATATCATCCTTATATCGTCTGTATAATAAAAACAAGTCATTTGCCTGTATTATGGGTTGAAACCTTTGAACGAGAAAAATGTAGGAAGAGGGAAAATATGAAAGTACTTATCCTGAATGGGAGTCCTAAAGGTAAATATAGCTTCACGTTGCAGACTTCGTTGTATTTAGAGAAAAGGTTTCCGGAACATAACTTTCAGGTTCTACACGTTAGTCAGCAGTTGAAATCAATTGAAAAAGACTTTTCTGCCGTTTCTGCTGCAATTAATGAGGCGGATTTGATCGTATTTTCTTATCCTGTCTATACATTTATCGCTCCTAGTCAGTTTCATCGGTTCATTGAACTATTTAAGGAATCCGGTGTGGATGTAACGGGGAAATTTGCTACTCAGATTACTACTTCGAAGCATTTTTACGATGTAACGGCGCATCAATACATCATGGATAATTGTCAGGATCTCGGTCTGAAGTATATAAAAGGGCTGTCTGCAGATATGGACGATCTCTTGACGGAAAACGGACAAAAGAACGCAAAAGATTTTTTTGAATATGTTTGCTGGAGCGTGAAGCACGATGTTTACGAAACGAGTCGGGATCATGTAACACCTGCGAAGAAACGTCCGATCAGTTCTATTGCGTTAAATGAGGAAGAAAAAAGTATAGAGGGCGATGTTGTCATTGTCACGGATTGCGCTAAAGATGATCAACAATTGAGTGATATGATCAACAGATTTCGCGCGGTTCTTAAATATAGAAGTCGCATTGTCAATATTGCCGAGTATCCCTTTAGCGGTGGATGTGTAGGCTGTTTTCACTGTGCGGCAACCGGAAAGTGTTTTTATAAAGACGGATTTGATGAATTTTTGCATAGCAACATTCAGACTGCTGATGCAATTATTTACGCATTTACTATTAAAGATCATTCTATGGGCTCTACATTTAAGATGTATGATGATAGGCGGTTCTGCGATGGTCATAGAAGCGTTACGATGGGCAAGCCGACGGGATATCTCATCAGCGGCAATTATGCTTCAGAAACCAATCTACAGATGATTATCGAAGCCAGAAGTGAAGTCGGAGGGAATTTCCTTGCCGGAGTCGCGAGTGATGAAACAGATCCGGATACGGAAATTGACAGGCTTGCTCAAAGGTTGGATTATGCGATCAAGCATAATTACATGCAGCCCAATAATTTCTATGGTGTTGGTGGAATGAAAATATTTAGAGATGTAATCTGGCTGACGCGCGGCATAATGAAAGCTGATCATCGATTCTACAAAAAACACGGGTTTTATGATTTCCCACAAAAGAAAATTGGGACTGTCTTGAAGATGTATCTTGTAGGGGCACTTATTTCATCTCCAAAGATAAAGGCTAAAACAGAATATAAGATAAACGAAGCGATGATTGCTCCGTATAAGAAAATCATATAAATCGAATCCGCATAAGTGTTTGATGCTCTATATTTTGATGGGTTTTTTCTATTGGAAGGCGTGCGTGACGGCGTTGATGCCATGAATCTCTTTCCAAAGATTTCAATATATGACTCCCGCCGATCAAACGGTAGCAAGGCGGAATATATTAAAATACTGCAAACCTGATACCTATGCCATGGTTAAGATATGGAAAGAGCTCGTGAGAGTAACGGAGTGATCCCAAGCTTGAAGAATAGCACAACAATCAGTCATGAATATCCGCACCATCGCGCCATTTTAGGCATAAAAAAAGTCCCAAAACGCCTGGTATGACGGCGTTTTGGGATAAATTGTGGTGGAGACGAAGGGGATCGAACCCTCTACCTCTTGAATGCCATTCAAGCGCTCTCCCAAGTGAGCTACGTCCCCGAGACGCTTGATTAAATTAGCATAGAGTATTCGACTCTGTCAAGCAGAAAATAAGCGGAGACTTTCTAAAAGCTCTCAGAGCTGAATGCCAAAGTAACTTGGACAGTGAGAAGCGCGGGTCGTCCAGTTTAATCTGGCAAATCGGCTGTTTTGTTTACTATGACACGACATGCATTAATCTGTGTAACCTTTCCGCTATACTTTTTGTCACAAGAGAACGACTCCTCGGCATAGGCCTCCTGCTAGGAGGTCTCTATGTCAAAGCACAAACATCTGACGATGGAGGATCGTCAAAGGATCATGCAGAAGCTTAATGCTGAATGCTCGTTTCGTAAGATTGCAAAAGATCTTGGCAAATCACCCACGACGATTTCCCAAGAAGTCAAAAAGAACCGTACCGTTCAATGCTCCGGCACCCATGGATGGCCGCATAACCCCTGTCGCCATCGGAGGAACTGCCAAGAAAGACTGCTTTGCGGAAAACTGTACTGCAAGAAAATGAACTGCGCGTACTGTAAAGAAGGATGCTCGCCACGCTGCCCGTCCTTTGAGCGTGAAGACTGTCCAAAGCTGGAGAAGCCGCCGTATGTCTGTAATGGATGTAAAACGCGAAACAAGTGTACGCTAGTCAAATTCTTCTATAGGCCTGCCATCGCTCACAACCGTTACAGGGAGACCTTGTCCGTCTCACGCCAAGGGTTCTCTTTCGCGCCGCATGAGATGGAGCTCATCGATGCGTGCATCTCGCCCGCGCTCAAGCGTGGCTTGTCACCGTACAGCGCGTGGACGCTGGCGAAGGACACCATACCGTGCTCGGTACGGACGCTCTACCGGTTGGTCTCGGCTAAGGCTCTAAGCGTTGACAGCTTCGACCTCCCTTACAAAGTGCGCTATCGTCCGCGACGCAAGGTCAAACGACACAAGATCGACCGCGATTGTCGCAAAGGTAGGACGTACAACGATTTTCTCCGCTACATGGAGGACGAAGGAGAGCCGGCCGTGGTAGAGATGGACACGGTCGTCGGAACCGTCGGAGGCAAAGTCATTTTGTCACTTTACTTCCGAACGTCCTGTTATCTGCTCTTATTCCTCCGTGAAAGGAACACAGCACAATCTGTCATCGACATCTTCAATCGGCTCGATGAGACGTTGGGAAGAGAGCTCTTCCAAAAGCTCTTCCCCGTGTTACTCACCGACAATGGCTCGGAGTTCTCTAATCCCCGCGCCATTGAGTTCGACTCACACGGCGTCCAACGCACACGACTCTTCTATTGTGATCCGGGTGTGCCAAACCAGAAGGCGGGTGTGGAAGGCGCACAGAAACATTTGAGACGTATTCTCGAAAAGGGATCATCGTTCGATCATTTGAGGCAGGAAAAACTCAATCAGGTTATGGCTCATCTCAATGGTATGAACCGAAAGAAGCTGAACGATATCTCACCCACCGATTCGTTCAGCTTCCTCTTTGGTCGGGAAGTTCTATCTCTCTTAGGGATACCGGAACTTCCACCCGATCGGGTTTCGTTGAAACCCTGTGTTGCCGACTAAATACAAGAGCGACAACACCCAATTTTCTAAGAAAGGAGGTCTAGTCGAGAGCGTCGTTCTCTTCAAAAACACCCGTCCAACTTAACTTGCCAAAAAACAAGTTTTGTACGATAGGGTTGCTTAATCTCGCCGTTCTTTCCCTTCTATGACTCTATTCTACCAGCTTTTACTCACTTTTGGTAACATTCAATACAATTCTAAACTTCGATCAGGGCAACGTTTGAGTCAATTCTTGAATAACTACTCTACTGTCCAAGTTACTTTGGCATTCAGCGTAAAAGCTCTCAGAAGTCGTGGCGAGTCACACAAGTGTTTTTTTGGAGGAATCAAGTATTTGGTGGATTAAAATGGCGCTCGATTTGGGGAATATCACGCTTTTCGAAAATATCATTGACGAGTATAGATTTTAGCAATAGAATGCTAATTAGTTAAAATTTTTTAATGAATGAGGTTTTACATGAGTCACGGAATTTATAAATACCCTCTGTACGACGTGCGCGAGATCGTGAATCTGCGCGATATGATACAGCAGAGTGAGAAACTGTACGGAGAGCGCAACGCTTACCTTCTGAAAGATCCGATCGCAACGCGTCAGATCGTTCCTCGAAGCGAAGAGGCGAAGAACTTGAAGATAGACAGAAAGCGTCCCTACGTCGGTGTCACGTTCAAGCAGTTCGCCACCGATGTCCGTTCGTTCGGAACAGCGCTGAAGAACAGCCTTGTCAAGAAGAACAGCCGCGTGGCGATCCTCGCCGAGACGCGTTATGAATGGTATGTCTCCTACCTTGCAGTCGTCAACGGGCTCGCCATTGTTGTTCCTCTTGATAAGGAGCAACCTGCCAACGAGATCGTCAATCTCGTGAACAGCGCCGAGGCCGACATTTTGCTCTTTTCGAATCACAAGAAAACAATCGTTGACGAGATTCGTGACGAGATCCCCGGTGTCAAGCACTATCTCAATTTCGATCTTCCCGGCGAAGATGAATCCGATCTCTACTTTTGGGACCTGTTACAGGACGGGGAGAAGCAGCGTGAAGAAGGCGATCTTTCCTATGATACGTTGCCTATCGACGAAGAAGCGATGCAGATCCTCCTCTTTACGTCGGGGACGACGGCGCAGCCGAAGGCAGTCATGCTGAGTCATAAAAACGTCTGCAAGAACTTGATGGGAATGTGCTCGATGGTCTACATCGATGAGTACGATGTTTTTCTCTCGGTTTTACCGATTCATCACACGTATGAGTGCACATGCGGATATCTCTGTCAGCTGTACCGTGGCAGTTGTGTCGCGGTGAGCGAGGGGTTGCGTTATATTCTGCAAAATGTTCAGGAGGTAAAACCGAGCATCATTTTGCTCGTGCCGCTCATGATGGAGGCCTTTCACCGTGGAATTATGAGAAAAGTAAAGGCCGATCCGAAGATGTTGAAAAAATTCAATTTCGGGCTCAAATTGACGAAAGCGCTCCGCAAGGCGGGTATCGATATCAGGAAGAAAGTCTTCAGTGCCGTTCACGAGAACTTTGGCGGCAATTTGCGTCTATTGATTGCTGGCGGTGCTTCCATTGACGAGAAGCTCCTTGAGAATATGCAGGATCTCGGTATCCACTGCCTGCAAGGATATGGCCTGACTGAATGTGCGCCTATTCTTGCGCTGAATCGAGGAAAACATTACAACAATAAGGCGGCCGGTTTGGCATTGCCGGGTGTCGATGTCAAGATCCTCGATCCCGATGAGAACGGCATCGGTGAGATTCTCGGTCGCGGCGATAATGTGATGATCGGCTACTACAAAAACGAAGAAGCGACGCGCGAAGCGATCGATGAGGACGGATTCTACCACACGGGTGATCTCGGCTACCTCGATGAGCAATCGTTCGTGATCATCACGGGACGAAAGAAGAACAAAATCGTCACGAAAAACGGCAAGAACATCTTCCCCGAGGAAATAGAATTTATGCTTCAGCAGCAACCGCTCATCGCAGAAGTTGTCGTATCCGGTGTTGAGGCTAAGGATGGCGATGTAATGATTCAAGCCGAAATCTTCCCTGACCGCGAAGCGGTCGATGAAGACCCGGAACTCAAGGGACTTCCTTTGACCGATGAGCGCGTCAAGGCTAAGGTGGAGCAACAGGTGCGCGAGATCAACCGCAAGCTCGTTACGTACAAGGCCGTTCGCTCTGTCGTGTTGCGCGATGAGGAGTTTCCGAAAACGACTGCCAGGAAGATCAAGAGACAATATTAATAGTGGTCGGGCCTTGTTCGCTATGTGGGAAGAAGCGCGGGGTCACAATCTAAACGGTTACAAAATGAAGGGGTTGTTCCGCGAACAACCCCTGTCCTTTTCGGCTGAAGTGACGTCGGCTATCAATTTTCAGGCTTGTAGGAATCTCTTAAAGCGACTGACCGGTTGAACACCAGCTTATCCTCGGTCGTATCGTGGCAGTCATGGATGAAGTAACCGGTCCTCATAAACTGGTAGCCGATATGTGAGCGATCCTCTTTGAGCCAAGGTTCGACGTAGGCGTTCTCGATAACGACGAGTGAATCGGGATTCAGGAGTTCGTGATAATCGAGTTCGCTGGCGTCGGGATTCTCAACGGTGAAGAGGTTGTCATAAAGGCGTAATTCAGCCTTGACCGCAGTTTCCTCATCGAGCCAGTGGATGGTACCTCTTATGCGCTCGCCTTCGCGAGCGGCGCCGCCACGCGTCTCCGGATCGTATTCGGCGAGCACCTCGATGATTTGTCCGTCATCGTCCTTTTTATACCCCGTACATTCAACGATATAGCTTCCTCTCAGACGAACTTTGTTTCCGGGGAAGAGACGATAGTACTTTTTCGGCGGGTTGATCATGAAGTCATCGCGCTCGATCAGAAGATGGCGCGAGAAGGTCAATTCGTGTGTACCTGCTTCGGGTTTGTTAGGCATACTGTCGACGACGAACGTCTCTGTTTTATCCTCCGGGTAGTTCGTGATCGTCAGCTTGACAGGGTCAAGGACTGCCATCGCGCGAGGTGCGCGTTCATTTAAATCTTCCCTCAGACAATGCTCGAGAAATTTGATATCAACCATGCTGTCGACTTTCGAGACGCCGTTCCGCTCGCAGAAATCGCGAATGGCACGCGGCGTGTAACCGCGGCGGCGCAACCCGGATAAGGTAGGCAAGCGCGGATCATCCCAGCCGTCAACGAGACCTTCTTCGACGAGCGCGCGTAGTTTACGTTTGCTCATGACGGTGTAATTGATGTTGAGCCGCGCGAATTCGATCTGTCTCGGTTTGGAGGGGACGGAGCAGTGCTCGATAACCCAGTCGTAAAGCGGGCGGTGATCCTCAAACTCAAGCGAGCAGAGCGAGTGCGTGATATGCTCGATCGCATCCTCGAGAGGATGCGCAAAATCGTACATCGGGTAAATACACCAATCGTCGCCCGTCCTATGATGTGTCTCATGTTGGATACGGTAGATGACGGGGTCACGCATGTTCATGTTGCCGGAGGTCATGTCGATCTTGGCGCGCAATGTGTAGGTGCCATCGGGGAATTCTCCGGCACGCATCCTTCTGAACAAGTCCATACTCTCTTCTTTGGGGCGGCTACGCCACGGGCTCTCAGTGCCGGGAGTTGTCAGTGTGCCGCGTGCGATTCGCATCTCCTCAGGTGTCTGTTCACAGACGAACGCGAGGTCCTTTTCGATAAGTTCTTCCGCGTACTGATACATCTCTTCGAAGTAGTCCGACGCGTAGTAGAAGCGATCGCCCCAGTCATAGCCGAGCCAATGGATATCTTCTTTGATGGCGTTGACGTATTCGATGTCCTCTTTTTCGGGGTTTGTATCGTCCATGCGAAGATTGCAAAGACCGTCGTACAACTCCGCCGTGCCGAAGTCAATGACAATGGCTTTGGCGTGTCCGATGTGGAGATAGCCGTTAGGCTCGGGAGGGAAGCGCGTGTGGACGGTTAACCCCTCCGTGCGTCCGCCGGGCCCCATGTCCTCGTCAATAAAGTCGAGTATAAAATGTGAGATTTCGTTGCCGGTCTCTATTTCTTCTTTCGGCGTGATACCTGTCACGATGCCGGGAAGGCGTTTCACGTCAGAATCATTTGTTTTATTCATTTTAGAATCCTCTCATTTGGTTGTGGTCTATGCAGGTCATGTGTGAATTGTCGGGAGCCATTTTACAGAAGCTCCATTTGTTGAATGTTTTACGGCTGGCGTCCGTTCAGAAAATCGATCGCCGCCGCAAGCCTTAAGAGCGCCTCTTGACGACCGAGAATCATAGCCGTCTCCGTAGCGCCTCCCGGAGTCACTTGTTGTGCGGCGAGGGCGACACGCAACGCCCCCATGACCTGACCTTTCTTCCGTCCTGCCTCATCACATACCCTTCCAAGTGTCGCGGAAAGAGTCTCTTCGTCCCAGACAGGGAGCGCTTCGAGCGCGGGGCGCAATTCTTTAAGGATGACGGACGCAACGTCGGCATCGAGCTTTGCCCGCTTATTGAAAAAGAGTTCGGCCGAGTAGGGGAGCCGCTCCGTCAGAAAACGAATCATCTCCGGGATATCGCCGAGCTTTGTCACGCGTTCCTGTAACACTCGGGCGAGCATGTCAACATTGTACTGGCGCTCGCCGAACATGGAATCGGCAATATCCTTGACCATGGCGCGCCAGCGATCAAAAGGCAATCGGCGGATATACTGTTCGTTCATCCAGTTGAGTTTATCGTAGGCGAAAACGGCAGGCGCTTTGTTAATTCCCTTGGCTGAGAAAATCGCTTCCAATTCTTCAAGAGAGAAAATCTCACGCGTCTCTTCGCCCGGTGCCCATCCGAGGAAAGCGATCATGTTGATAATCGCTTCAGGGAGATAGCCATCAGCCAGAAATTCATCAAAACTCGTGGAGCCATGGCGTTTTGATAGTTTTTTACCATCTTCGCCGACTATTAACGGCAAGTGAACAAACGTCGGAATATCCCAACCGAAAGCGTCGTAGAGGATGCAGTATTTCGGTGTCGAAGACAAATACTCCGAACCTCTGACAACGTGCGTGATCTCCATCAGGTGATCGTCGACGACGTTCGCAAAATTATAGGTCGGATAACGGTCCGACTTGACGAGGATCTGATCCTCGAGTTCCTTATTCATGACGGTGATAGTGCCGTAGACTTCATCCGTGAACGATGTCTCCCCCTCAAGCGGCATCTTCTGACGGATGACATGCGGTTCACCCGAAGCGACGCGACGAGCTGCGACGGCGGGATCCAGATCGCGGCAGTGGCGGTCATAACCGATAAACTCCGTCTCTTCATCTTCCCGCATATCGGCTAGGCGCTCGACTGAGCAAAAACAGGGATACGCATGACCGGACTCGACGAGCTTGTCTGCGTATTCGCCGTACAAATGAAGTCGCTCGCTTTGAACGTATGGGCCGTTCGGACCGCCGATGTCTGGTCCTTCATCGTGGTGGAGGCCGCAGATATCGAGCGTGCGATAGATGGCCTCAACTGCCCCTTCAACATACCGCTCGCGATCCGTATCTTCGATGCGTAGGAGAAATTTTCCTCCTTCAGAGCGCGCGATCAAATATTCGTATAGGGCGGAGCGCAGGTTGCCGATATGCATGATACCTGTCGGACTGGGTGCAAAACGTGTTTTAGTAACCATTGTCATCAATAACGCCCTGAAAAGCGGGTTTGCCTCCTTATGAATCGCATACGACGAATGAAACCTTTCGGCCCGCATGCCGGCACTCAATAATATGCCGACTCGCGATCCTTTCAATGATATCATAGATGCGCGGAATACCTGCTGATTGAGCGGATGTCCTGCCGTTTAAATTGAAGGAAAATATAAGTCATGTTCGGATACGTGAGACCTGAAAAACCTGATCTTCTGATGCGCGACTTCGCTTTGTACAAGTCGATATATTGCGGGCTTTGCAAGGTGATCGGAAATCGCATCGGTCAATTGCAACGTTTTACCGTGACTTATGACATGACGTTTCTGTCGCTTCTGCTTCTCGCTTTTTCAACGGTTGAGCCTGTCGTCAAATATGAAGGGTGTGTCTTGAACCCTTTCAAAAAGAAAGCGATCGTAGCGGAGCATCCCGTCTTAGACTATGCGGCCGATTTGTCTTGCCTTTTCGCATATGAATCGATGAGAGACGATGCCAAGGACGATAAACCGATCCGAGGGCGCGCGCTGTCGCTTCTCCTCCATCGCTCCGCGAAAAAAGTCGCGCGCGCAAGACCTGTGTTGGCATCTTTTATCCGCGATAAGTTGTCGCAACTTGAGGCGATTGAAAAGGGGTTCACGTCACACGATCCGGCCGACTGTTTCGGGGACATCTTAGCTTACCTATTCAAGGACGGTTTCGGGATGCTCGCGGCGTCCGAGGAAGTCACGAAAGGTGATCACGTTAATGCCTCAAACGATCCCAGATGGTATGAGAGCGAGCAAGACGCCGATCTTTACAAGACGCTGCTCGGAGACGCCGGTCACGCGCTCGGGAGGTGGGTGTATTTGATCGACGCGCTTGAAGACCTCGAGAGAGATTTGACGAAGAATAATTGGAATCCGCTGTCAAAATTTGAGAACGGACGCGAAGTTGCCGAGAGGCGACTCATCGAGGCGGAAGAGACCGTTGACAGAAATCTCGCTCTTTTGACGTATGAGCGATACGGCGGACTTGTGTATAATATCGTTACGATCGGCTTGCCCGCGACTCGCAGCCGTGTGATGCTTGGGGAACCTCTCCCCAACATCTAGAACCTGAAAAAAAGAGGAGTAAGTGATGAGCAATAATCCATATTCCGTCCTCGGTATCTCCCCGGGAGCGTCCGAAGAAGAAGTCCGTACCGCGTATCGTGAGCTTGTTCGAAAATACCATCCGGACCAGTTCCAAGATAAACGCGCAAAAGAACTTGCCGAAGAGAAAATGCGCGAAATTAATGCCGCGTACGACCAGATTACGCTCGGAAATGTCCAACAGACGACTCAACAACATTACGGTTGGGGGCACGGCGGTCGCCATTGGACGCATCATCAATCGCCATATGGCAATCCCCAAAACCAATCGCCCTATTATCGCTCGAGCGGAAGCGACGAATCGTGTTGTCAAACACTCTCATGTCTTTGTTGTGCCGATTCTTGCTGTGAATGCATGGGCGGCGACCTTTGCCTTTGCTGTTGATTTAGGTATGGCGAGGGGAACGAACTCGTCTTCTTCCGGATCCGCTCAAATCGCGTTGGGCGGAATATTGTCGGCACTTTGTTGGCTCTTCCTGATTCTCGCCGGCGTGATGCCTACCGGCCGATTCTTCCTTCTGACAATGGCATCGCTTGTCATTATCGTCGCTTGTTTGGAGCTTGGACAGCGCGGCGCATTTCTCGTCTACCTTGCCACATCGGCTCTCGCCTTCGTATACCCCAACATCTTTACCTGCGTTATGTTTGCGCTTTGTTTCGGTCTTTTGCCGCAACTTATCGTGTTTCTGCGCGTGAGGACCAGCACGTTCATCATGAGGATCGTGACACACATCGTCATGTCGGCGATGGCGTTGCTTGCTCTTTTCATCATCGGCATCGATCGTTTCACATTTGGGAGATTTGAGCCGTCGAATCTCGTAATCGTTATACTCGTGATGGTCTTGTTGCAACTGTTTCTGCTTATCTATCACTATGTGCTGAGAGTGTTTGAACGCTTCTATATGGACAGGATTTCACCTTGGGTGAGGCGACGTTCGTAGCGTCTGTGCCATATTCTGCTCAAGAATGCGCTGAGCAAAACCAGCGCTATTCGTTTTTCTTTTCGCCGATAAGAATGGAGCGCGCCGCTTGGACGGTGTCTTCGAGTGTCTTTATTCGTCGCCAATAGAGAAGTTTTCTGATTTCGCGGGCAATCGTGATCAGCAAGACGAGCGAAAGGATGATGGCGAGCACAATAATGCTGGTGGCAAGGTTCGGGTTTCGGATCATTTGTTGAATGCCGCGGCTGAGAAAATTGTTGCTCGCCAAAATATCGGTATCAGACCCGACGCGCACGGGTATGCGCGTGCCGTCCTTTAAAGTGAAAAGCACTTGTCCCGTCATGACGCCCTTCTGGACAGGAAGGGGATAAGGCGCGTTTCCGATGTAATCGAGTTTGGGCAAAAGAAAGTGATCTGTTTTCGGATGGATGTAATCGACTGAATCGAGGTACATCAAGGAAAACAGTTCGCCGTTTTCAGCCGCCTCCGGTGCCCCGGGGTATTTTTCTCCTGCGCGTGTCAGGATTGATTTTGTGTAGAAAGTGTCGATTTCCTGATAGAGCTGAAGTGTCGGCTGGATCAAGTTGACTTGGTTAAGCGACGCCGTCAATGTCATGATGGCGATGCCGTCGGGCGTCGTCCCTGCGGTGACTGCAAGTGAGTAGCGATTCGACATCATCAGCCAAGCGCTCGTGATGCGGTTCTCGGTAAGTGTTCTGAGTCGACTTGCCGGAGAGCGCATGGCGGCGACGCGGACACCGGTCTCTAGGGTTACCTGTATCAGTTCCTCTTGAAGGGTAAGTATGTTCTTTGCTCGCGTGTTCGCCTGTATGGCAGCGAAAAGGCGTGCTACGTCCCGGAGCGTCGTCTTGGCAGTCGAGACCGTGTCGGCGGCCTCGGGAAGTGTCGGTGCGCCCGATATATTCAGGGCGTTGTGCTCATCCAACGCGAACATAGCGTCGGCAATCTCGCTCGGGGGCTCCGATTCACGCTCCGCTCGCGCCACATCACACGCGAAAAAGGTCGTCCGGTTCATCCCGAGCATCGCGGCTGTTTTTCGCATTTCCACAATAAAATCTTCTTTGGATCCCGCCATCTTTTCGGCGAGCGCAACGGAGGCGGCGTCTGATTGCTGACACATCATGCGTAGCAACATATACCGAATCGGAAAGGAATCGCCTTCCTTTAACGGAATATCAATCGCGCTCTCGTGCTCCGCGAGCCTCGCCGCTTCTTTTCCGATGACGATCATATCGTCAACAGCGAGGCGCTCCGATGCCAGATATAGAGTCATGAGCCGCGAGATTGCGGGAATTTCCAGAACGCGTTCACTGTTCCTTGCATAAAGTTCCGATCGGAGAGAGGAGTCGAGCGTAAGCACGGCAGGCAACTTCAGTGACGGCTCAAAACCATCACTGATGAAAATTTCCGACGGATCGGTCGGAGGTTGATTGTTTGCGCAAACTCCGGCTCGTGAAGGGAATATGCAGATAAAGAGCAGTGCGCACAGCAATACGACGACAAATGACCGTTTTAACGACAACGGAAATAATACAGAGAACACCGGTTGTAAGCAGATTCTGTTCACATCCCGATCATACCACAGACGCCGTTCGTTCAGCGTAAAAGGCGCGACGCGTATGATACAATTACCTTTGAGCTTAGGCGCGTAGATGGCGCTGATCGCACGTTAGAAATTGAAAAGGCAGGCATGTCTCGACAGATGAATCGGTCTTCACATAGAACACTATATCTTCGAGTATTCTCTCTCGTTCTCATGACAATTTTTGTCTTGACCGCTGTGGCTTGTTCCGAGCGGGAAGGTCGTGAAACCGTGCGCATTGCGGACTATGGAAATAGCGGTGCCGATTTCGCGCGAGAACTCGCTCTCCGCTACCCTAGGCGTGAGGCATATTCCGATCAGGAAAGGATGGCGTCCGTCTATATCGCCAACCGGCTGACGGAGATGGGCTATAGCCCCGAGATTCAAGAATTCACCGCACTCGACAGTGAAGGCAACTACAAATCTTCGCAGAATATCATTGTTCGTCTCAACGGCAACGGTTTTCGTTATGCGCCGAAGACAAAGGAGACGGGCGATCAGACGCCGGACAGGCGCAAGGATGACCTTATTTTAATTGTCGGCGCGCACTACGACACACCTCCTGTCAATCTTGAACCGGGTGAAGATGGGGTCACGGAACCCATCGTTGCCGACGGTATCCATGACAATGCGTCGGGAGTCGCTGCCGTAATGACGGCGGCGAGGATTATGCGTGAAGTAAAGCCGGGATACGATGTCACGTTCGTTTTATTCGGTGCGGGAACCGCTTCCTACACCGGCGCGAAACACTTCCTGAGCTCGTTGAAGGATGAGGAGCGTTCGCGAATCGACGCGATGGTCAACGTCGGTCCGATTTTTGCAGGCGACAAAGTTTACGCACATGCGGGGCATAACTCGGTGACAGGCGGAGAGTACAAGAATTACGCCAAGCGGAGAAAACTCTATCAGATGACCGATATTTTTTTCGAATACAAGCTCAATACGCGAAACGGATATGCCATCTATACGAACCAGGCTTCTTTTCTTGCCGAGACGACCCACGGAACGAGAGGTATTTTCCGCGAATGGACCACAAAGCTGTCCGATCACACGCCGTTTGACAAAGTGGGCATTCCCGTTGTTTTTATGGAATCGGGTGAGTACCGCATTAAGTCCGCGTCGGAAGTCGGACTTGAGAGTAAAAACCCTTTGTTTAATTCGTCGAACGGTGTGATTTCCGGAACTCAATTTGACTGTACGAGCACGCTCGAAGAACTTTTCAAGGACATGGAAGAGCAAAGGGCGCGGCAGACGTTGCCGATCGATTGGGAGAATTTAGAGGAAGAAACGGACGCGAGCGACGACGGAAGCGAACAAAAACGTATTCCGCGCCTACCGTTGCGCATAAACAATACGGCTTTTGTGATCGTTCAATTGGCTCGAAAGGGACCGCTCGATTACGAATTTGACGGGTGATGGGCTCCAAGCGGATGATGCCGTCGACCTATGCCGCGAGGATGAGTATCTCCTCGCTTTATATTCATGTTCCCTTCTGTCACGGTAAGTGCGCTTACTGTGACTTTTTCTCGATCGCAGGGGCGAACGATGATCTGATCGCCGCTTGGCATGACGGCATAAGGCATGAGCTTTTTCGCATTGGCGAGGAGGCTGAATGTCACGGCGTTGTGATTGCTCCGCTTGAAACGATCTATTTCGGCGGCGGCACACCGTCATTTCTAGACTCCGACATCATCGAATCGATTATCACATATGCAAAGACGCTTTTTGGACTGAGCGATTGTTGTGATATCACGATTGAGGCCAATCCGGAGTCGATGGTCGGCGATTTGACACGCGTAGACAATAAACACGGCAAAGAAGTCGCGGGTCGATGGGTCGATGCGGGTGTCAATCGCATCAGTTTCGGTCTCCAGTCTGCGACCGATTCTCTTTTACGGCTCGCCCGACGCCGTCATACACTCGAACAGGCGATTGAAGCGGTGCACAGCGCTTCGGATGCAGGTGTTCGCGATATTTCAGTCGATTTAATGACGGGGTTGCCATTACAAGCGGTCGAAGATATCGACTATGCGCTTCAGACGGTCGCCCGACTGCCTGTCAATCACGTCTCTTCCTATGCGCTGACCGTAGAAGAGGGGACGCCGTTTCACCGTTTTCAAACCGAACATCCGGAGCGTTTCCCTGACGATGACGCGGAGCGTCTGATGAATCGCAGGCTCATGGAAGGGCTTCATGAGCTCGGATTCGCGCACTATGAGCTCAGCAATTATGCTTTTCCCGGCGCTGAGTCGAAGCACAACCTCGTGTATTGGAATGCCGATCCTTATTTAGCAGCCGGACCTGCCGCCGCAAGCTACATGGGCGGAATAAGGCGCCGCAACCAAGACTCAATCGAACGTTGGCTGTCCAACGTCCGAGATGTGGCGCAGGGTCCTTACGGTCAGGCGATCGTCGAGGAGGTCGTCGACGAGAAGGCCGCTCGCGTCGAGACGATGATTCTCGGTTTAAGATTGTTGCAGGGCGTCTCGCGTTCTCGCTTCAAATGTCGACACAATATCGACTGCGTTGACGTTTTCGGAGAAGAGATAGCGTATTTCGAGAAGAGCGGACTTCTTGAATGCTCGGAAGACGCTGTCCGTTTGTCGTCGAGAGGTCTCGACTTTGCCGATTTAGTCGTCCGCGCTTTTCTCTAATCAAGCACTGATTTCTATTTCTTCTCAATTGTTCACGGCGTTGTCACGTTCGATACGTTGTCTTTATTGACACTCCATTTTAAAGATGTTATCTTTGAATTAGCACTCGGAGTGTTCGAGTGCTAGAACAAGAAAGGACAAGCGACATGGACGATCGTAAAAAAACCATACTGAAGGCTATCGTAGATGACTACGTCAAGACGTGCGAGCCCGTCGGTTCGAAGTCGCTTGTCGAGCGATACAACTTGAATTATTCATCGGCAACGATTCGGAATGAGATGGCTGAATTGGAGGAAATGGGATTTCTCGTGAAGCCGCATACGTCAGCCGGTCGTATGCCGTCCGACAAGGGATATAGAGCTTACGTGGATAACCTGCTCTCTCTGCCGGAGATTCCTCCGGAAGAGGAGATTGCCGTTCGACAGTTTCTGACGGAGAACCTTAGAGAGGCGCGAGAAATGATCGAGCGTACGGCGGAGTATTTGGCGGAAAAGACGAATTATCTCTCTGTCGTGCTCTCGCCCCAGTATTCCGACACGAGTCTGGAGCAGATCAAAATCATGATGATCGAGCCGGGTAGAGCGATCGTTGTGCTCGTTCTTTCGCCGGGCGTTGTGCATGACAGGCTGATTAGAATTCCGTCTTTGATCGATGAGAAGGATCTCAATGAGATCGGTCAGGCGATCGAGCGTTGCCTCACGGGCAAGCGACTCAATGACATTACGCTCGTAACGATTTCGTCGGCGGCCGAAGATACCGAGCTCCCGGAAGCACTTGTCAATCAAGTGTTGTATGAGGCGTATGTCGCCATCAAGCAGACCGAGAGAATCGAAGTGTACATCGATGGAAAATACCGACTGCTCAAGCACCCCGAGTTTCGCGATGTCGATCGCGCCAGCCGTTTCTACGACACGATGAGACAGGAACAGATGGTGGCGGGATATATGCGTGAGTTGGAGCAGGAAGAAGAAATAGACGCAATGAAGGGTCTCGACACGCTTGAAATAATAGAGTCCGCGCCCGGTACTCTCGCCACACGGAAAGACAGACCGGCGTATATGGTCAGGATCGGCCAGGAGATCGCCCTGAACGGTATGGAGGATATGTCGTTCATTACGACGACGTACAGGATTGGACGACGGATATCGGGACAAATCGGTGTCATTGGACCTAAACGTATGGAATATGGAAACATCATTTCGCAAATCAGTTTCGTCAACAGGGCGCTGTCCGATGTGGCAGAGGGTCACTATACGCGTGGCGGCGACCGTCTGACGCTTGAGGACTGATCGAGTGTGAAAGATAAAGGAGTGTAAACCAGCGATGAGCGAACGTCGGGGAGAAGCGAAAGCAAAAAAGAAGAAGGTCAACTTGACCGACGAGAAAACAGTTGAGGAAACAATGGTGGAGTTTCCTGAAACGGAAGAAGTCCTTGTGGAAGAAGTCGAAGTCGAACACGAAGAGTCCGACCGGGAAAAACTCGAAGAATTGAACCGGCGCTATCTGCGCGTTTGCGCCGACTTCGATAATTTCAGGAGGCGGACGCGTCAAGATCAGGCGACGAGCTATGAGGAAGGTGTCATGGATACGGTTCAAGCCCTCATGCCAGTGATCGACAGTCTCGATAGCGCGATTAAGGCTTCTGAGAAGTGGGAAACGGACGAGGCGCGCGAAATAACGGAAGGAATCGTGTTGATCGGTCAGCAATTCGATGAGGCGTTGCGGAAACTCGGTGTCGTTGAAATTGAGGGTGTCGGCTCGCAATTCGACCCCAACGTGCACCAAGTTGTTCTTCATGCCGAAGAAGAAGGTGAACCGGAGAATGTCGTGACGGAAGTATTCCGGAAAGGATACAAAAAAGGCGACCGCGTCATTCGACACAGCATGGTCAAGGTCGTCAACTAGCGAGATATAAACGTGCTCGCGTCTTTGCCATGGAGAACGCGAGCTGAGTTGAATCATGGCTTGACTAAAAACTATAACGAAAAGAGGAAAAGATTATGGCAAAAATTATCGGAATTGATTTAGGAACAACGAACTCCGTCGTCTCAGTGATGGAAGGCGGCGAGCCCGTCGTCATCCCGAATGCGGAAGGAAGCCGCACGACTCCGTCCGTTGTCGCCTTCACAGCGACAGGCGAGCGCCTTGTGGGGCAGATCGCAAAGAATCAGGCGCAAAAGAATCCGGAGCGCACGATCCTTTCGATTAAGCGTGAGATGGGAAGCGATCACCGCAACGTCATCGACGGGAAATCGTATTCCCCGCAGGAGATTTCAGCGATGATTCTCCAGAAGTTGAAGCAGGATGCGGAAGCTTATCTCGGTGAAAGCGTGACGCGCGCTGTCGTGACCGTCCCTGCATACTTCTCCGACTCTCAACGTCAAGCGACGAAAGACGCGGGTCTTATCGCAGGACTTACCGTCGAGCGCATTATCAACGAGCCTACTGCGGCATCGCTCGCATACGGGCTTGACAAAGAAGCCGATCAGAAAATCTTGATTTTCGACCTTGGCGGCGGAACGTTCGACGTATCGATTTTGGAAATCGGTGACGGTGTCTTCGAAGTGAAGGCGACTTCAGGTAATACACGCCTCGGCGGCGATGACTTTGATAACAAAATTGTCGATTGGATGGTCGGCGAGATGAAAAAAGAGCAGGGGCTCGATCTTTCCGGTGATCGTCTGGCGATGCAGAGGCTACGCGAGGCCGCCGAAAGGGCGAAAATCGAACTCTCCAGCGTACTGACGACAAGCATCAACTTGCCCTTTATTTCGGCAGACCAACATGGTGCGAAACACCTCGATCTCTCGTTGACGAGAGCGAAATTCGACGAGATGACGTCCGACCTTGTCGAGAAGACGAAGGGGCCGTTGAAGGCGGCGATGAACGACGCCGGCCTGAAGCCTGCCGACATCGACAAAATTCTTCTGGTAGGCGGTTCGACGAGAATTCCCGCCGTGCAAGACATGGTTCGCGATTTCTTCGGTAAGGAGCCGTTTAAGGGCATCAATCCCGACGAGTGCGTCGCCATGGGCGCTGCCATTCAGGGCGGTATCTTGGCGGGCGATATCGACGATATGGTCTTGATCGACGTCACGCCGTTGACGCTCGGCATTGAGACACTCGGTGGCGTTATGACGCGCATGATCGACCGCAATACGCGCATCCCGACGAGCAAGAAGCGTATTTTCTCGACAGCTGCTGACGGACAGACTCAGGTTGAAGTCCACGTGCTACAGGGCGAGCGCGAAATGGCGGCGGGCAATAAATCGCTCGGACGTTTCATCCTCGACGGTATCGCGCCTGCGCCGCGCGGCATTCCGCAGATTGAAGTCAGTTTCGATATCGATGCGAACGGCATCGTCAATGTCTCAGCGATCGACAAGGGTACGAACCGCGAACAGCACATCACGATCACGGCGAGCACGAATTTGTCGGACGATGAGATTGACCAGGCCGTGAAAGACGCGGAGCGTTTCGCTGAAGAAGATCGCCGTAAGAAAGATGAAGTAGACACGAAGAACAGAGCCGAGACGACGATCTATGAGACGGAAAAACTCTTGAAAGAGACGGGCGACAAGTTTGACTCAGCCGATAAACAGGCCGTCGAAGAGCACTTGGCAAAGTTGCGCGACAGCCACGATCGCGGCGATCTTGAAGGCATGAAGCAAGATATGGAATCGTTGAGCCAAGCCATTTATAAGGCGTCCGAGAAGCTGTATCAGCAGGCGCAACAGCAAGAGCCGCCGCATGCCGATCCTTACGGTCAAGCGAACGGTCAGGGTCCCGCTCCCGGTGCGTATGAAGCTGACTTCAAGGATGTCGGCGGCGACGATCACTAAGGCGAGTTCAGTTGAGTTTCGGCGGCGAGTTCGTGCCGCCAAATAATGGAATAATGGCATGAGAGCGGGTCGATACCCCGCTCTCATGACGTGATAAGATAGAGTGGCGGAGCGCGCATGGACATGCGTCCGCACAGGAGGTCACAATTGGCTGCTAAACGCGATTATTATGAAGTTCTCGGTGTTCCTCGCGATGCGGGTGATGATGAGATCAAGAAAGCTTTCTGGAAGCTTGCTAAACAGTATCATCCTGACG